>WNFR01000162.1_pt1 | contig 101884 bp, 90 predicted proteins | sample 5400221 | NCBI WGS metagenome assembly WNFR01 (sample SAMN13153357, study PRJNA577476) | soil metagenome | isolation source: 40 cm soil under Madrone tree | place: USA:California | collected 2016-06-14
ACGCGTACAATTACGGCAGGCGTCTCAAAACCCTGAAGGGCCTCACACCCTACGAATTCATCGTCAAAATGTGGACAAAGGAGCCAGAACGATTCAGACTAGATCCAATCCATCAAATGCCGGGACTAAACACCTAGAGTGGATCAAAAATAAGTCGCAAACTTGGCTAATCGAGCACTCAGGCGGGACGAAGCGATGAGTGGTTCAACCGAAGTTTTATTAAACGACATTTCGCAAAATGTAGGACTGGCCTTCGGTCCCGCCGACGACGGCCCTCTTCGACAAGTGCAGATGAACAAAGGGGACAATTCCGATAAGGCAGCCATAGATGAACACCGTCGGCTGCGTAAAGCTAGAGCCTACCGTCCTCCGCATCTATTCGGCGGTTAGGGCGGCGCAAATGTTCGGTCAGCATAGCCGAGTGGCGATTGGATTTTTTGTAGCTGGCTTTCTTGTCTTTGGGGCGATAATTGCTGAGGGCGCTCCCGTATTAAATCTAGCATTTTTAGTCGTGGCCGGAACAATGAAGGACATCAGGATTTCCCGGCTTTAGGGAGCAGTCGAGATGAGCGACGCGATCATAGGGGCACTGCTTTTGAATTTTGGCGCCGTGGTGGCTGCGAATATCGCAAGAGTTGGTCGGCAGAACTGCTCACCGGTTACCTATGAGCTTGCCACGCCGCTCACCGCCCTTGGTTCGCTGGCAGCGCCAGCTGCTATTTTTCTATTCGCGAGAGACCAAGGGATTTTTCTGGGTCTGTGGAATTGGGCGTGGTCGAGTCTCCCACTCTCGCTAGTGGCCATTTTCTTAATGGATGGCATTAGCTCAATTCTCGGCTTGGGAGCAATCGGAGTAGGTGGCTTCTTCGCCGTACGCTCGTTCTTTTGAAGGCAAGTTTTTCAACTTCGTTCGGGGTATTTAAATTTTTCTATTTGAAGTCGTCGCTTCAAAAGTGAGTAATGCTCTAGGTGACATCGGCCGCCGCAAGCCTTTTGGCTGCGTCTCGAAGGATGGGCCTCAAGGTTCTTAGACGGCGCAAGGGCGCCTCTTCACCATGAGGATTAAGTCTGGCGCTGGCGCATCAGATCGTCGAGATCGAGCCGGTGGGTGAACATCGCCAGCGACCCGTCCGCGTTGCGCGGCCATTGCTCCTTCGGCCGATCCCAATATAGCTCGACGCCGTTCTGGTCTGGATCGCGCAGGTAAAGCGCCTCGCTGACGCCGTGATCGCTGGCGCCGTCGAGCGGAATACCGGCGTTGATGACGCGATGGAGCGCGTCCGCAAGCGCGGGCCGGGTCGGATACAGGATCGCGGTGTGAAACAATCCGGTCGAGCCCGGCGGCGGGGGATGACCGCCCTTGCTTCCCCAGGTGTTCAAGCCGATGTGGTGGTGATAACCGCCGGCGGAAACGAACGCCGCGGCCGGACCCATGCGCTGCATCAGCTCGAAGCCGAGCACGCCGCAATAAAATCCAAGCGCGCGTTCGAGATCGGCCACCTTGAGATGCACATGCCCGATCCGCGCTCCCGCGACGATGGGTGTGGAATTTTCCGACATGCTGCCTCCGTGCAGATGGTTTGCCGTTCGATCACGATCTATATAGCGGTCATGCTTCACGCAAGCTCGGAGACTTCCCCTTCGGGCAGATCGAATTCGAAAGCATTCAGCGTCATCGAGACCATGGTGTAGTAGCCACAGAGCCCGATGATTTCGACGAGCCCGCGCATCGTGAGCACTTTCACGGCCTCGTCGTAGAGCGCTTGCGCGAGTCCATGACCTTCGTGCAACGATTTGGCGACGTCGTAAATCATCTGAGCCTTCGGGTCGTCGAAATGTGGCGTGCGGCGATCGCGGATGTCCTCGATGATCTTGGGATCCAAGCCGCCTTTGAGCGCGAGCCGCTTGTGGGCGTACCACTCGTAATGCGCGGTCCAGTGCCGTGCGGTGACGAGGATTGCGATCTCGGAAAGCTTCGCCGGGAACAAAGTGTCGTAACGCAGGAATCCGCCCAGCCGTGTGGCGTGTCGCGCCATTTCCGGGCTGTTGAGCCAGGCCATCATCGGAGCCGGCGGCGCGCCGCGCTTGCCGGCGATCGATTCGTCGTAGGTTTGTTTCTGATCCGCGTTCATTTCTCCAGGCGAAAGCAACTTCAGTCGCATATTGGTTTCCTCTTGTGTTTCGGTCTTTGCGATGCCTACGACGCCGGACCCGCGCGGGCGCCGTCTATGCCGCATCTTTAGCAATGACGGCCTGAAGGTCGTTACCGGATCGGCGGCCGGGCTTCAAGGCAAGGCGTCAGCGCGTGTGAAGGTCGACGGGCGCTGTCCTCATTTCGGTGAAATCCATAGCCTCAGGCCGTAAGCAACGAGGCCGACGGTGCCGACGCCGCCGAGCCAAAGCAGAGCGAACCACAACAGGCGCTCTTTCAAGGGTCGCGGGTTTTGTTCGGGAGCCATCAATGATAGCCGTGCTCGGCTCTCACCTTGCCGCGGAAAACCCAATAGGCCCATGCGGTATAACCGAGAATGAGCGGCACCAATACCGCGACGCCGACCAGCATGAACAACTGGCTGTTTTCGGGCGACGCCGCCTGCCAGATGGTGATGCTCTGCGGCACGATATAGGGCCACATGCTGATTCCGAGGCCTGCGTAAGACAGCACGAACAGCGCCAGCGATAGAAAAAACGGCTGGCTGTCTTGCTTGTTGGCGAGGCTCAACAACAACAGCGCGGTGACGCCGGCGACCGCGATCGGCACCGGGGCGGTGAAGAGCACGTTCGGCCAGGTGAACCAGCGTTGCGCATATTGAATATGAAGGAACGGCGTCGCGAGGCTGACCGCGCCGACGGCACCGAGCATCGCAAACACGAGCGGCCAGCTCAAGCGATAGGCTTTGTCGCGAAGTTCGCTTTCGGTTTTCAGCACCAGCCAGGTCGCGCCCAGAAGCGCGTAACCGATGATCAAGGCGGCGCCGGTCAAAAGGCTGAACGGCGTCAACCAGTCCCACCAGCCGCCGGCGTAATGCCGCCCCTCGACATGCACGCCTTGCAGGATGGCGCCGAGCGCGATGCCTTGCGCCAGCGCCGCCAGCAACGAGCCGCCGGCGAAGGCGAGGTCCCAGCGATTGCGCGTGCTTTGCGTGGTGCGCCAGCGAAATTCGAAGGCGACGCCGCGAAAGACCAACCCGATCAGCATCGCGATCATCGGCGTGTACAGCGCCGGCATCAGCACCGCGTAAGCCAAAGGAAACGCGGCCATCAATCCACCGCCGCCGAGCACCAGCCAGGTTTCGTTGCCGTCCCAAACCGGCGCGACGCTGTTCATGATCACGTCGCGGTCGGCCTTGTTCGGAAACAGTGGAAACAGGATGCCGAGGCCGAGATCGAATCCGTCCATCACCACGTAAACAAACACCGCAAACGCGATGATGAACGCCCAGACGGTTGCGATATCGACCACGCCGTTCATCGGGCGCTCCCCAAGGCGGCGGTGCCGGCGGCGGGTGTAATGCCTGCGGCGCGCGCTGGAGCTTCGCCGCCAGGTCCCTCTTCGCCGGGATGCGGCGGCGTCGCCATCAAGCGGAGAATGTAGAGCACGCCGGTGGCGAACACCGCGAAATAGACGATCACGAAAGCGACCAAGGACGAGGCGACCGCGGGCGCTGCAAGCGGTGAGGCGGATTCACCCGTTCGCAGCACTCCGTACACGGTGAACGGCTGGCGACCGCTCTCGGTGGTGATCCAGCCCGCGAGCACGGCAATGAAACCCGCCGGCCCCATCGCCAGCGCAAAGCCGTGCAACACCCGGGATCGATAGAGGGTGCCGCGCCAGCGCGCCCACAGGCTGAAGAGCCCGAGCGTCACCATCAGCACCCCCATGCCGACCATCACCCGGAACGACCAGAAGATGATCGGTACCGGCGGCCAGTTTTCGCGCGGCACGGTATCGAGGCCGGCAAGCGGCGCGTCGAGGGAATGCTTGAGGATCAGCGAGGACAGTTTCGGAATCTCGATCGAATAGTCGACCTTGCCCGCGGCTTGATCGGGCAGGCCGAACAGCAGAAGCGGCGCGCCGTCGGGGTGGCTCTGGAAGTGGCCTTCCATCGCCATCACTTTGGCGGGCTGAAGCTCGAGCGTGTTGAGCCCGTGCTGGTCGCCGGCGAAGATCTGGATCGGCGCCACCAGCGTCGCCATCCACATCGCCATCGAAAACATCACCCGTGAGCCCGCGAGATTCGAATCGCGCAGTAAATGAAACGCGCCGACTGCACCGACCACCAGCGCCGTGGTGAGATAGGCCGCCAGCACCATATGCACCAACCGATACGGAAACGACGGATTGAGGATGACCTTGAGCCAGTCGGCGGCGATGAATTGCCCGGCGGCATTGACGGCATAGCCGCTGGGCGTCTGCATCCAAGAATTGGCGGCGAGAATCCAGAACGTGGAAATCAACGTGCCGACCGCAACCATCAAGGTCGCGATGAAATGCAATTTGTGGCCGACCCGTTCCAGGCCGAACAGCATTACGCCGAGAAAGCCCGCCTCGAGAAAGAACGCGGTGAGTACCTCATAGGCCATCAGCGGACCGATAACCGGGCCGGTCCTGTCGGAGAATGCCGACCAATTGGTGCCGAACTGGTAGGACATCACGATGCCCGATACCACGCCCATGCCGAAGGCGACCGCGAAAATCTTCAGCCAGTAATTGAACAAATTGAGGAAGACCTCGCGCCCGGTCCACAGCCAAAGCGCCTCAAGTACCGCGAGGTAGCTCGCAAGGCCGATCGAGAAGGCCGGAAACACGATGTGAAACGACATCGTGAATGCAAACTGCATCCGCGCCAACACCACGGCATCCCAGCCATCGAACATGACCGTCGTCCGTCGTTATTTCGACGCGGACTCTATCATGTAATCGACGGTGCCGGTATCGCTCATACGCGGAGCCGCTCAGCTTGAGAAGCTGAGCAGGCGCGCGACGGATAAGGCAACGGTGTCGTTCTATCTCACGCCGCCCTGCTGCCGACGCCGGCGCCTTTGAGCAACGTGGCGAGTTGCTTGCGGGCGTAGAACATCCGGGTCTTCACCGTGCTCTGCGGAATCCCGATGATCAAGCCTGCCTCTTCCACCGACTTCTCGTGATAATAGACGAGGTCGATGATCTCGCGATGCGCCGGAGACAATTTCGCGATACAGGCGCGCAGAATCGCGCTGGTGTTGCTGCGGTCGAGCGAGGCCTCGGGCGTATCGGCGTCGTCGGCGATCTCGAGCATGTCCTCCTGGTCGAGGTCCTCGTGCCGGCGTTGACGCAACGCGGTCAGCGCCTTGAAGCGGGCGATCGACAATAGCCAAGTCGAGACTTGAGAGCGACCCTCGAATTGGCCGGCGGTGCGCCACACGTCAAGAAAGACCTGACTGGCGAGGTCTTCGGCCACCGAGGCGTCGCGCACGATGCGGAGGATGAAACGGTAAACCCGAACGTTGTGACGGGCGTAAAGGAGATGCATCGCCGCGCGGTCGCCGCCGGCTATACCTTCCAGCAACATCTCGTCCGAGCTCGCTTGCGCGGCGGGGATGGCTGGAACGATTTCTTGGACGATTCCCTGGACGATTTCTGGGCGGGCGGCGGCATTGATGGCGATGACGTTCGGCATGACTGGCTCCCCCGTGTCGCCGCTCGAGCGGCGCTTCTTTGGGCCAAATGATAGTCAGCCCAGGTTTCGGGACGTCTGCGTGAACAGCGGAAAATGGTTTCGTGCGGTGGAGAAATGTTTCGTCGCGGCGGGGGCGACGAAACAATCGGAGGTGAAAAGCCAGCAATTTCAATGAGGGCGGGATTGGTGGACGACGCCCGAATGACAGGATTCCGGAAGCCAGTTCACGCTTGCGCAGGCCGGCAAAACGTCAAGCCACCAGCACGAGCTTGCCCGTCGTGCCCCGTGCCTCCAACGCGCGGTGGGCGTCGGCGGCGCGCTCGAGCGGATAGGTTCCGCCGATCGTCACCTTGAGGGCGCCGCGCACGGCCAGATCGAACAGTTCCGCAAGTCCCTCCTTCAACCCGGCCGGGGTCAACAAGGTCGGCAGCGCGAAGCCAGTCAGCGACTGGTTCTTGAAGATGATCCCGAGCAGCTCGGGTACGCCGAGGTCAAAGCTTTGAATGTTGAGGGCGCCGTAAATCACAAGCTCGCCGCCCGGGGCGAGCGCGGCCTGACATTCCTTGGTGATGTTGCTGCCGACCGATTCGTAAATAATGTCCGGGCCGTTGCCGCCGCTTGCCGCGCGCAATTCTTCGACCCAATCCGGCTTGGTGTAGTCGACGCCGGCATCGGCGCCGAGCGTGCGGGCAAGCTCGAGCTTGCTTGCCGAACTCGCCGCGGCAATGACGGTCTTGGCGCCGGCGCGCTTCGCGAGTTGAAGGAGAAGTGAGCCGACGCCGCCCGCGGCGGCGTTGACAAGAACCGTCTTGCCCTTCGGTGAGATTTGCCTGGGCAAATAGAGCGCGGTCAATCCTTGGATCATGAGCGTCACAGCTGCGTCGAACGACAGCGCGTCGGGCAGCGGCACCACGAGGCTCGCGTCCGCCACCACATGATCGACATAGCCGCCGACCACGGCACCGGTCGCAAACAGTGGAATCGCGACGCGCGCGCCGAGCGTCAGACCGCTGACGCCGTCGCCGAGCCGCTCGATCGTGCCCGCGACCTCGGTGCCGGGTATTGCGGGCAGTTCCGGCGTTACCGCGTATCGGTTTTGCCGCATCAGCGTGTCGGCGAAGTTGACGCCGGCGGCGCGAACCCGAACCAACACCTGGCCACGAGGCGGAATCGGCGTCGGCTTCTCCACCACCTCCAAAACCTCCGGTCCACCGAAGCGGCTGAATTGAACTTGTCTCATCTCGATATCCTCGCAGCTAGCCTGTCGCTGCGAGCGATATGGTGGTACGGTCGTAATCGAGACTACACACCAATTTGTCCGATACTTACCTTGGGGTCACTATGGTTGCGCCGATGAAGCGTCTGCCGGAATTGCCGGCCGAGCGCGCGCTGAAGGTGATCGCCGGACGCTGGAAGGCGGTCATTCTTTATCATCTGTTCGATGGGCCAAAGCGGCTTTCGGAATTGAAACGGTTGGTGCCGAACGCCAGCCAGAAGGTGCTGATCCAGCAGCTCCGCGAGATGGAGCAGCACGGCCTTCTTGGCCGCGAGATTTTTCGGCAGGTGCCGCCGCGAGTCGATTACACCGCCACCGCGCTCGGCCTCAGCCTCGAGCCGGTCATCATGTCGCTGTGCGAATGGGGACGTCGGCACGCGGCGAAGCTCAACGAACTCGATCGCCTAGCGGAATGCGTTGTCGGCCAACCGGCGCAGAGGAGCGCCGCCTCGCGAGCGATCGCGCCAGCGAAAGCCGCTTCCGTGAAGTTGGAGCGAATGAAGGCGCCGCGCACGACAGGACAGAGCGCTCGACGGCAATAGCGAGCTTTGACGGAGCCGTTCGAAATCAGGCCTTTTCGCCGACCGGCGAAAACAAATATCCGCCGCCGCGGATGGTGCGGATCACCGCCGGCTTGCTCGGGTCCAGTTCGATTTTGCGTCTTATCCGCATGATCCGCAAATCGACGGCGCGATCGAAGGCTTCGCTGTCGCGCGCGTTGGCCAATTCCAGCAGGCGCTCGCGCGACAAGACGCGTTTCGGGTTCGCCGCGAAAACCCGCAGTAGGCCGAACTCGGACGCCGTCAGCGGATGCTCATTGCCGTCGTCGTCGCGCAGCGCCTGCGCTTCGAGGTCGAGCCATTTGGTGCCGAACCGCACCAACTGGTCTTTCCCCGGCTTCTCACTTGCCCCTTGCGGCGTTGCCGGAGGCTTCGCCGGGCCGCTGCGCCGCAGCACCGAACGAATCCGCGCCATCAATTCGCGCAATTCGCAGGGCTTCGCGATGTAATCGTCGGCGCCGAGTTCGAGGCCGACCACGCGGTCGATCGGGCTCGCGGTCGCCGTCAGCATGATGACCGGGACATTGCTGCGGCTTTTCAAATCGCGAATGATCGAAAGCCCGTCTTCCTCCGGCATGTTCAGGTCGAGCACCACGAGATCGGGCATGCCGGCTTCGATCGCGCCGCGCAGGCTGGTGCCGCCGTCGCAGAGCGTCACGGAGAAGCCGTGCATCTTGAGGTAGTCACCGACCATCTCGCGGGCCGGCGCCTCGTCGTCGACAATGATGATGTGGGGACTCTGGGTCATGAAACGTCCGTCGGCAATATGAGCGTGAAAGTCGACCCGCGTCCGGGGCCGTCGCTCTCCGCGGTCACCTGACCGCCATGCATGTCGACGATCTTCTTGACGATCGAAAGCCCAAGCCCGGTCGAACTCTCGCCTCCCGTGGGCTTCGCCGAGAGTCGCTGGAAGCGGCCGAACAATCGCCCAATGTCTTCGGGAGAGAGGCCTGCGCCTTCGTCGGTGATGCGGATGACGGTGCTGTTCTTCTCGGGACTGACCGCTACCGCGATCTTGCCGCCGATCGGGCTGTATTTGATGGCGTTGCTGACGAGGTTGTCGATCGCCTCCCGCATCCGGTCGGCATCGCACATCGTGACGTAATCCGGCGGCGCCGAGACCGTAATGGTTTGCTGCTTGTTCGTGGCCAGCGGCTGATTGGCGTCGGCCACCTCGTTGACCAGGCCTGCGAGGTCGACCGGCTCGCGGCGGATCGTAATATCGAAGGCGTCCGCCATGGCGTCCGAGATCAGTTGATCGACCATCGAGGTCAGGCGCTTTGTGGCATCGCGGATGTGTTCGACCTGATTGGAGAGGTTCTCCTTGGAAGAGCCGGTGCCGATCAGGTCGGTCAGCATTTCGGTGCGGCCGAGGATCACACCGAGCGGGTTTTTCAGATCATGGGCGACGGTGCCGAGAATTTCGTTCTTGAAGCCGTTGGCGCGTTGCAGCTGCAGCCATTGCGCCGACATTCGGCGGTTCGCCAGCATCAGCGCGCGGGTGCGTTGCGCGACGCGGTCCTCAAGCTGCGTGTTGGCCTCGTGCAACTGCTGATAAAGAATGACATTGTCGAACGCGATCGACAGCCGGCTGCCGAAAATCTCGACCAGCGAACGGTCGGTTTCCGATAGCGGGCGCTCGGTCTGCAACAGCACGACGACCTCCCGTCCGCTGCCGGTGCGGATATAGAGAATGCTGCGGTGCTCGACGAATTCATGTTTGCGACGCTGGAAGGCGGCTTCCACCGTCGAGCGTAGCTTGGGATCGAGCGATTTGGCGCCGATGAAGCGGCCATAGCAGCCCGAACCGGCCAGCACGGAAAAATCGTCGCCGATCGCGCCGCCGTCGCGCAGCACCAGAATGCCGGCGCAATCGACGTTGAGAAGCGAGGCGATCTGCGTCAGCACGCCTTCGGCGAGGCGTTGCATCGATTTGAAATCGTACAAGGTCGGCGCGGCGTCGATGATGATCTCGAGCCCGCGCCGGGTTTGGACCATGCGCTCAAGCTGCTGATAGCCGCGCAAGGCCGCGGTCAGCGAGGTGAACAGCTTGTCGGCCGTGAGTTCGGTTTTCGCTTTGTAGTCGTTGATGTCGTAGTGGACGATCACGCGGCGCTCCGGCGCCTGTCCGGGTTGCCCGGTACGCAGGATGATGCGCACGGTCTCGTTCTTGACTTCATTGCGGATGTACTCGACCAGATCGAGGCCGGCGGCGTCGGTTTCCATGATGACGTCGAGCAGCACGGCCGCGATATCGGGATGGGTGCGCATCAAGGCCCGGCCCTCGGCCGCCGAATAGGCCGAGAGGATTTCGAGCGTCTGACCGTTGAGGCTGTAGTCGCTGAGCGCAAAGCGCGTGCCTTCATGCACGGCGCGATCGTCGTCGATCACCGCCACCTTCCACTTGCGAACCGTCGAGGGCTCCGGAGCGGCTCCGGTATCGTCGATCAAATGGAGGACATCGTCCTGGTCGGCCATTGGGAGGTCCCGTCGCCTGCGAGGTCCGCGGTTGCAGCGCCGCCATTGGCGGCCCGGGGCATGATAGTGCGAAATGTGGTGCCTTGTCCCGGTCTTGAATCCAGCATCATCCGGCCGCCGAGTTGCTGGGTAACGAGATTATGGACGATGTGCAGGCCTAACCCGGTACCTCCCTGGTTGCGGCGCGTGGTAAAAAACGGGTTGAACGCCTGCCGTTGCACGTCCGGGGTCATCCCGGCCCCATTGTCGGCAAAAGTGATCTCGACGGCGTCATGGCCGCGCGGGCCCGGTGCGAGGAATTGGCAGAACTAGGCCCTCCGATCGCGTCTTGGGCGAGCCGCAAGATGCCTATACAAGGGAGTTGCTGACTATCCCGCATCCGCCACTGCCGGTTCACTGAGCGCACCGACCGCAAAGAGAACGACGAGGTAAGAATAATGGCTGCTGACCCGCTTGATGACTATATCGACGCCGTCTCGAAGGCCTTAAGTCTGCCGGTGGCCGATGCCTGGAAGCCGGCGGTGAAGGCCAATCTCGAAGTGTCGCTGCGGTTGGCGCGGCTGGTCGATGAATTTGCCCTGCCCGACGAGGCCGAGCCGGCCAGTGTCTTCGCAGCCTGACATCGCCATGAATTCGGATAAAGCCTTGGTTGCCAATCTCGACGGGCTGACGGCCTCCGAAATAGCGTCAGCGGTGGCAAGACGAAAAATCTCCGCGCTTGCCGTGACCGAAGCCGCGCTGGCTCGGATCGCCAAGCACGATTCCGTCTTGAACTCCTTCACCGACGTGACGGGAAGTCGCGCCCGCGCCAAGGCGCGGGCGATCGATGCCGCGATCTCAGCCGGCCAAAATGCCGGTCCGCTCGCGGGCGTGCCGTTCGCGGTCAAGAACCTGTTCGACGTGCAAAGTCTTTCCACCCGCGCCGGATCGAAGATCAATCGCGACCTCGAGCCGGCTTCGCGCGATGCCACGCTGATCGAGCGCATGGAAGCGGCCGGCGCCGTTCTGGTCGGCGCACTCAACATGGGCGAATACGCTTATGATTTCACCGGCGAGAACATACACGACGGCCCGTCCCGCAATCCGCACGACGTGACGCGGATGACCGGCGGCTCCTCGGGCGGCTCCGGCGCGGCCGTCGGCGGCCGCCTCGTGCCCATCGCGCTCGGGTCCGACACCAACGGCTCGATCCGGGTGCCGTCGTCGTTTTGTGGCGTGTTCGGTTTGAAGCCGACCTACGGCCGGCTGTCGCGGGCGAGGTCGTTTCCATTCGTCTTCAGCTTCGATCATCTCGGGCCGTTCGCGCGCAGCGTCATTGATCTCGCGCTCGCCTATGACGCGATGCAAGGGCCCGACGCGGACGACGCGGCGTGCACGACCCGGCCGGTCGAGCCGGTCGCGTCGTTGTTGACGCAGAATATCGGCGATTTGCGGATTGCGATCGCGGGCGGATATTTTCAAAAGAATGTCTTCCCCGAAGCCGTCGAGGCGGTCGCCCGCGTCGCCAAGGCGCTCGGCACCACGCGCGTGGTCGAAATTCCGGAAGCCGCCCGCGCCCGCGCCGCGGCCTATGTCATCAGCACGGTTGAAGGCGCCGCGCTGCATCTCGATCGCTTGCGGCAGCGGCCGAACGATTTCGATCCGGCCGTGCGTGACCGTTTTCTGGCAGGCGCGATGATTCCCGCCCCCATGGTCGATCGCGCGCAAAAATTCCGCCGCTGGTATCGCGCGAAGGTGCTGGAGATTTTCAAATCGGTCGACGTGATCATCGCGCCAGCGACGCCTTGCATCGCGCCGAAGATCGGTCAGGTCAATTTCGTGCTCGACGGTGTCGAGCTTCCGGTGCGCGCCAATATCGGTATCCACACCCAGCCGATCTCTTTCATCGGCTTGCCGGTGGTCGCGGTGCCCGTGCCGCTGGAGCCGATGCCGATCGGGGTGCAGGTCATCGCCGCGCCCTGGCGGGAAGATATCGCATTGCGTGTCGCTTATGCATTGGAGCGCGACGGCGTGGTTTCCGCGCCGTCGCCGAGAGGATTATAGAGAAATGGAAGTCGATCTTCCCGACGTGCTTACGGAAGTGACAGAGCAGTTTGCGCGCTACGAGAAGGCGTTGGTTTCAAACGACGTCGCCGTTCTCGACGAGTTGTTCCGTGCCGATGGTCGCACGCTTCGCTACGGCGGCGGCGAAAATCTCTACGGCTATGAGGCGATCATGGCGTTTCGCGCCGCGCGCTCGTCCGCAGGCCTGATGCGTCGGCTCGCCAAAACGCTGATCACGACCTATGGCCGCGACACTGCCGTTGCCTCGACCTTGTTTTACCGCGATTCCGCGCCGGGAAAGGTGGGACGACAGATGCAGACATGGGTGCGATTTGCCGAGGGCTGGAAGATCGTCGCCGCGCATGTCAGCATGATCGATGAAGTCCAGGATCAAAAGGCATAATACGCAGTACAGGTCTTGGCATCCGGGACGCGAGGTTTCATCCCGCCTTCGCCATAAAGGCACGCCAGCCCTTGAAAGCGGAAATATCGCGCGCGCCGGCGATGTCGGCGGCTTCGACGATAAAGCCTTTGACGGCGCGGCCGTCGGCCAGCCGCACGGTACCGATCGAGAGTGGCGGGGGAATCGCGGCGACGAATTTTCCGAAGCTCGCTGCCGAGAGCGTCCAAACCTCGAGCTCGATCGAGGATCCCGTTCCCGCCTCGACGCGCAGCATGCCGGGTTTTGGTGGCGCGGTGTCGAGCGCGTAGAGCTTGTAGTCCGGCGCGGTCGCGGTTGCCTTCAGCAAGCGAGCGCCGAGCGCCTTCAATTCGCCGTTGAGCGCCATGCCCGAGAGATGCGCGCCGACCACCGCGATGGCGATTTCCTCGCGGCTTGTGTGCGCCGGTAACTGTGCAAGCGGCGGCTGGGCGAGGCCCTTGCTGCCCAAGGTCAATTTCGTGTCGGCATGGAAGACCCGACCGATGCTTGCGAGCTGCGCGTCGTGCCCGGCGGGTGCCACAAGCGTGATGCCGAACGGAATTTCGTCGGGGCGTATCGAAGCGGGGAGCGCAAGTCCGCAGAGGTCGAGCAGGTTGACGAAATTAGTGTAGGTGCCGAGTCTGGAGTTGAGTTCGATCGGATTGGCGAGCACCTGCGCCGTGGAGTATGCCGTCGGTGCGGTCGGCAGCACCAGCGCGTCGATCCCCGCAAACGCCAGTTCGCTGATTTTGCGCAAGGCCTGCAGCCGGTACAGCGCCGCGAACGTATCGGCGGCGCTGATCCGCGCACCGGCGATCGTGACCTCGCGCGTCACGGGGTGAATAGCCTCCGGCGATGAGGCAAGCAGATCGCGGATCACCAGATAACGTTCCGCGACCCACGGTCCCTCATAGAGCAGCCGCGCGGTTTCATAGAATGGTTCGAGATCGAACTCGACCAGCGTGGCGCCAAGAGAAGTCCAGCGCTTGAGCGCGTCGCGGTACGCGGCTTCGGCGGCCTTGTCACCGAAGAAAATCAACTGCCCACTGAGCGGCACGCCGAGTCGGAGATGATCCGGAAAGGCGGTCATGGCCGAAAGCGGCCGACTGCGCGAAAACGAATCGGCGCTGTCGGGTCCGGCCATCGCGGCCAGCGCTGTCATCGCGTCGTCCGCCGTGAGCGATAAGATCGATACGCAATCCAGCGTCCGGCACGCCGGCACGACGCCGGCGGTGGAAATCAAGCCGACGCTCGGCTTTAGCCCGACAATGTTGTTGAGCATCGCCGGCACGCGGCCCGAGCCCGCGGTGTCGGTTCCCAAAGCGAGCGGTACCAGCCCGGCCGACACCGCGACCGCCGACCCCGAACTCGATCCGCCCGGAATCAAATCGCCGCGCATCGGATTTTTGGGAATCCCGTAAGGCGAGCGCACGCCAACGAGGCCGGTGGCGAATTGATCGAGGTTGGTCTTGCCGATGACGATGGCACCATTGGCGCGCAACCGCGCCACCGCGGTCGCGTCGCGCGACGGCGTGTACGCGAAAGCCGGGCAGGCGGCGGTGGTGGGCAGGCCTGCGACGTCGATATTGTCTTTGACGGCAACGGGAACGCCGAAGAGCGGAAGCTTTGCAGCGTCTTTTGTGCTCAAGGCTTTCGCTTCCGCGATTGCCTCTTCTTCATCGCGCAGGCTGATGAAGATCGCGGGATCGTTGTGCTCGCGAATCCGCGCAAAGCTGCGCGCAACGGTTTGCGCAGGCGAGAGGGTGCCGGCGCGATGCGCGGCGACAATCGCAGCGGCGGTTTCAGTCACGCGCGGCCTCGATCGGGAATCTGTTCGGCGGGTTCGGCAAGAGGCGCCTCCGGGGCGAAACGATAAGAGTCATCGTAAGGTTCGTTATCGCTGACTTCGTTCGGTCGCAAGGTCGCAGGCCCGGTCCCCACCAATCGAATTTGCTCATTTTATGAGCATGGCTATTTTCGACGGGGCATCTTCGCTGCCGTCAGCCTTGCTTGGCATCGGCGTGGGACGATGCATTGCCGGGGTGCCTAATTCTCAGGTAAAGCAAAGCGCCAGCCCCAGGCAAAGCATAAAGAGGGCATCGAGGAAACAAATGACGAGCGCTATTGCCAAGCCTCGCGACAATCCCGAAACACTGTTCGCGGCGCCAGAGATCGTGGCCGATCGTCGCGTCGACGGCAGTATCTGGCTGAGATCGACCACGCCGCTGCAACAAAGTGTACGTTGCGTCGGCGATTGGCTGGAGCACTGGGCGCGGCAAACGCCTGAGCGAATTTTTCTCGGCGAACGTTCTGATGCCGACGCGCCGTGGACCACCGTCACCTACCACGATGCCCTGCGGCGGGTGCGCTCGGCAGCCGCGTGGATTTTGGGACAAGGTTTGAGTCCTGCGCATCCGCTGGTCATTCTCTCCGACAACAGCATCGATCACGCGCTATTTGCGCTCGCGGCCATGCATGTCGGTGTACCCACCGCTGCGATCTCGCCGGCCTATTCGCTGATGTCGAAGGATTTCGACAAGCTCAAGCGCATGATCTGTTTGCTTGAGCCCGGCGCGATCTATGTCTCGAGTGTGATACCATTCGCGCCGGCGCTGGCGGCGATCAAATCACTGCACACCGCGACCATCGTGAGCAGCGACGCTGACGGCGGGGACGCGATTTCATTTCGATCGGTCGTGGCGGCGTCAGAAACATCGGCTGTCACCAAGGCTTTCGCAGCCGTTACGCCGGACACCATCGCAAAATTTCTGTTCACCTCGGGCTCGACCGGTACTTCGAAGGCGGTGATCAACACCCAGCACATGCTGACATCGAGCCAGCAGGCCAAGGCGCAGATCTGGCCGTTTCTCGAAAATTCATCGGACGATCTGGTTTTGCTCGACTGGCTGCCATGGAGCCACACCTTCGGCGCCAATCACAATTTCAATCTGGTGCTGCGCAACGGCGGCACGCTGTATATCGATGGCGGCAAACCGGCACCTCATTTGTTCGCAATCTCGCTCGCCAATTTGCGCAGCGTAATGCCGACGGTGTATTTCAACGTGCCTCGCGGCTTCGACATGCTGATTACGGCGCTGCGCGGTGATGACGAATTACGCCGCCGCTTTTTCAGCGAGGTGAAGTTCGCATTCTATGCCGGCGCGGCGCTGCCACAGAATCTATGGGATGCGATGGAAGACTTGTCGATCAAGACGGTGGGCCGTGCGCTGCCGATGGTGTCGGCCTGGGGCTCTACCGAGACTTCGCCGCTGGCCACCGACTGTCATTTCCAGGCCAAGCGATCCGGCAATATCGGCGTACCTATACCCGGCACCGAATTGAAGCTGGTGCCGTCAGGCGACAAGCTCGAGGTGCGCGTGCGCGGACCCAATGTCACTCCGGGCTACTGGAAGGCGCCGGAGCTGACCGCGCAGGCGTTTGACGCGGACGGATTCTATCTGATTGGTGATGCGGTGACCTTTGCCGACCCGGATCGCCCCGAACTGGGACTGTTTTTCGACGGCCGCGTCGCCGAGGATTTCAAGCTCAATTCCGGCACCTGGGTCAGCGTCGGCACGCTGCGCGTCGCCGGCATTGCCGCGCTGGCGCCGCTGGCGCAGGACATCGTCGTGTGCGGCCATGGCGGCGATCAGGTGCGCTTTCTGGTGTTTCCGAACATCGGTGCCTGCCGCTCGCATGCCGGCCTGCCCGATGGCGCTGATGTGAACGAGGTGATCGGCCATGAAAAAGTACTTGCGGCAATCGCGTCAGGACTGGCAAAACTCAAGGCGCAATGCGGCGGCGGTTCCTCCGGTCATGCGACGCGGGCGCTGCTGCTCGCCGAGGCGGCTTCCGTTGACGGCGGCGAAATCACCGACAAGGGCTATATCAACCAGCGCGCGGTGCTGACCCGGCGTGCCAGCGCGGTGGCAATGCTGGAAGACGATTCATCTGACGAATGGATCGGCTGCGCGGGCTGAGGCGCATCGCTGAACGCCTGATCCGTCAGCGCGCCACTTTGCTGCTGCCCTGCGTAATCAGGCGCGCGGCGCGTTGATCGCGCACGTAAATCCACAGCCAGCTCAGTGCGACGCTGAGGCGGTTGCGCAAGCCGATCAGAAAATAGATGTGCGCGAGACCCCATATCCACCACGCGATCGTGCCACGCAACTTGATGCGGCCGAAATCGATCACGGCTTTTCGTTTGCCGATCTGCGCCAGGCTGCCGGCATGCTTATACTTAAACGGAGCCGACGTTTCGCCGCGCAACCGCGCCTTGATCACGTTGGCGACGTAACGGCCCTGTTGCTTCGCCGCGGGCGCGATGCCGGGGACCGGATTTCCATCGGGGCCCGCGATCAGAACCGTATCGCCGATCGCGAAAATTTCGGGATGACCTGGTACCGTGAGATCGGGCCGCACTTGCAGGCGGCCGGCGCGGTCGGCCGCGGCCCCTAACCATTCGGCGGCGGGCGAAGCGCGGACGCCGGCGGCCCAGATGATGGTCTTGGCCTCGAGCCGCTTGCCGCCATAGACGACGCCGTCGGCGGAGCATTCGGTAACCGCCTGCCCCAACATCACGTCGACGCCGAGACTTTCGAGCGAGGCTTGCGCGTAAGCGGAAAGATCGTCGGCAAAGCCCGCGAGCACGCGCGATCCAGCCTCGATCAACACGACCCGCGCTTTGTGAGTGTCGATGTTGCGGAAGTCGGGCGGCAGCGTGTCCTGCGCCAATTCGGCGATGGTGCCGGCCAACTCGACGCCGGTCGGGCCGGCGCCGATAATGACGAAGGTCAGAAGCGCGGCGCGCCGGGCGGCGTCGCGCTCGCGCTCGGCGCGTTCGAACGCCACCAGAATGCGCCGTCGCAGCGTGGTGGCGTCTTCAAGGGTTTTCAAGCCGGGCGCAAACGGCTCCCATTCGTCATGGCCGAAATAAGCGTGGCGCGCGCCGGTGGCGAGGATGAGCGTGTCATACGGCAGCGCCTCGCCATCGTCGAGCAACACGCGTTTCTCTTGCGCGTTTATGCCCGTCACCGTGGCGAACAGGGTCGTCACGTCGGGGCGGCCGCGTTGCAGATAGCGGATCGGCCAGGCGATCTCGGAAGTGGCGAGCGAAGCGGTCGCGACCTGATACAACAGCGGCTGGAACAGATGGTGATTGCGACGGTCGAGCAGCGTGACGTGAACCGGCGCGCCCGCCAGTCGATTGGTTGCCTCCAGCCCGCCGAAGCCCGCGCCGACGATCACCACGCGATGGGGCTCAGTCGGTCGTGGCTGCTCGCTCGTCATGGAGGCGCCTTACGGTTTCGAATCCGAGTGCTTTAGAATGGCTACGATTTTCCGGGCCGTCCATTCGCGCCGTCACTAAAGGTAAAAGTCGCGGCCGACGGCTGGTGGGTCTGAACTATAATTCTTGCCATTCGCTGCTGATGCGAACTATGGTGCATGCTGCTGGCGGGAAGGACACCGAAGGTCGTGCTTGTCGCTGAGGTGCAATTTTTGCAAAACGCGTCGTCGATAAGAACGCGTCGTCGATAAAAACAAGGGCGCAAAACGGCGCGCAGCAATTTCCCGAAAACGGGGCAGGCCGCCGGACTGGCGGCATACGTAGGTGGTTGAGGAGGGAACGAATATGAGAACGGCATTCTGGCTCGCGGGCGCGATGGCGCTTGCACTGGCGCAACCCGCGGCGGCGGCGGATTCGATCAAGATCGGGTTTGTCTCGACCTTCAGCGGTCCGACCGCGGTGATCGGCAACGACATGCGCAATTCGTTCGAGCTCGCGCTCGATCACATGGGCCGCAAGATGGGCGGCAAGCCGGTCGAGGTGATTTACGAGGACGACCAGCAGAAGCCGGACGTCGGCAAGCAGAAGACCGAAAAGCTGATCCAGTCCGACAAGGTCGACTTCATCGCCGGCTATATCTGGTCGAACGTGTTGTTGGCCTCGCTCAAGACCGCGGTCGATTCCAAGGCTTTGCTGATCAGCGCCAATGCCGGCCCGTCGCAACTCGCCGGCGAATTGTGCTCGCCTTACGTGTTTTCGACCTCGTGGCAAAACGATCAGACGCCCGCCGCGATGGGCCTCTACATGAACCAGAAAGGCGTCAAGTCGGTATTCCTGATCGGCCCGAATTATGCGGCCGGCAAGGACATGCTGGCCGGCGTCAAGAGCACGTTCAAGGGCGAGGTGCTGGGCGAAGAGTACACGGTGTGGCCGAGCCAGCTCGACTTCTCGGCCGAACTGTCGAAGGCGCGCGCGTCGAAAGCGGAGGCGATCTTCGTGTTCTATCCGGGTGCGGCCGGCGTGCAGTTCCTCAATCAATATGCGCAGGCCGGGATCAAGCAGCAGATTCCGCTCTACACGGCCTACACCATCGACGAATTGTCGCTGCCGTTGCAGAAGGAAAATGCACTCGGCGTCACCGGCGCGCAGGAATGGGTCAACGACCTGCCGAACGAGGAGAACAAGCGGTTCGTCGCCGACTACCGCAAGAAATATCCCGGCCTGCGCCCGACCTTTTACGGCGCACAATCCTACGATGCCGCGCAATTGATCAACAGCGCGGTAGTGGCGGTGAAAGGCGACCTGGACAAAAAGGATGCGATGAAGGCGGCGATGGAAAAGGCGAATTTCAAATCGCTGCGCGGCCCCTTCAAATACGGCAACAACCACATCCCGATCCAGAATTTCTATCTGCAGGACGTGGTGAAGGACGCCGGCGGCGAACTCTCGCTCAAGACGGTGGCGACCATCGTCAAGGACGACCAGGATCGCTTCCACGACAAATGCCCGATGAAGTGATCGCCGCCACTCCTGCGTCAATTGATTAATTTAAGAGCGCGGTGGGGCGCAAAACCGGCTTCCACTTTTGCGCATCGTGCTCTCATCTTTTTGTTTAGCATGATCTTTTCGGGAAACCGGTTTCCACTTTCCCGGATCATGCTCTATACAGCGGGGGCGCTCAAGCGCCGCCGCTGTTTTTTCGTCCCTTAATCGTCAGCCCGTATAACCCGTCCATGCTGCTTGTCGTCGAACAATTTCTGAACGGGCTGCAGTTCGGGCTGTTGCTGTTTCTGTTGGCGGCCGGATTGACGCTCGTGTTCGGCATCATGGACCTGGTCAATCTGGCGCACGGCTCACTCTACATGATGGGCGCGTATTTCGCGGCGACGTTTGCGGCCTGGACCGGGAGTTTCGTCCTCGGCGCGCTGCTCGCGCTCGGCGCGACGCTGGTGTTGGGCATCGTGCTGGAATTGTCGGCACTTCGGCATCTTTACGGGCGCGACCACCTCGATCACGTGTTGGCGACGTTCGGGCTCATTCTGTTTTTCAATGATGCGGTGCGGCTGATCTGGGGACCCGCGGGCCTCGCGCTGCCGTTGCCCGTCTGGCTCACGGTGCCGGTCCAGATCATGCCGGGCATCTTTTATCCGGCCTATCGGTTGGCGATCATCGCCGTGGCGCTCGCCGTGGCGCTTGGGCTTTATCTCGTGGTGATGCGCACCCGCATCGGCATGCTGATCCGCGCCGGCGCGTCGAACCGGGAAATGATCGGCGCGCTCGGCATCAACATCAAGCTGCTCTACACGCTGGTGTTCGGGTTAGGGGCGGCGCTTGCCGGTCTCGCCGGCCTGATGCAGGCACCGATTTTGACGGTCCAGATCGGGATGGGCGAGAACATCCTCATTCTCGCATTCGTCATCATCGTGATCGGCGGGATCGGCTCGGTCCGCGGCGCGTTCCTCGCCGCGATCTTCGTCGGCATGATCGATACGTTGGGCCGCGCCTTCCTGCCTGATCTGTTGCGGAAGCTCTTGAGTTCGGCCGCCGCTTCCACCGCCGCGCCCGCGCTTTCCTCGATGCTGATCTATCTCGTGATGGCGATCGTGTTGGTGGTGCGGCCGGAGGGGCTGTTTCCGGCCAGCCGACGATGACCGCTTCGCTCAACGCCCGCAACGTGACGACGGCGTTGGTCGCCGCAGCTCTGTTGTTGCTTCCGCTTTATTCGTCGCTCAGCGGAAACATTTTCATTCTCACGTTGTTCACGCGAATCGTCATTTACGCGCTGGCCGCGGTCAGCCTCAATCTCATCATGGGCTATGGCGGCTTGATGAGCTTCGGCCACGCCGCCTATCTCGGAATCGGCGGCTACGCGGTCGGCATTCTCGCGTTTGAAGGCATCGGCTCCGGGTTCATTCAGTGGCCGGTGGCGCTGTTGGCCTCGGCACTGTTTGCGCTCGTGATCGGCGCACTCTCGCTGCGCACCCGCGGGGTCTATTTCATCATGATCACGCTCGCCTTTGCGCAAATGGCCTATTACGTCGCCTCGGGGCTCTCCCGTTACGGCGGCGACGACGGCTTGACGATCTACAAGCGCAGCGATTTTGGCGGCCTTCTCAATCTGTCGAACCGCGTGCAGTTCTATTATCTCTGCCTCACCTGCCTGTTCGGCGGAATTTATCTGATCTGGCGCATCGTCAATTCGCGATTCGGCCTGGTGGTGCAGGGTTTGCGCTCTAACGAAGCGCGCATGCAGGCGATCGGTTTCCCGGCGACGCGCTATCGGCTGGTGTGCTTCGTCATCGCAGGGACCATCTGCGGCCTTTCCGGCGCGCTGCTGGCGAATAACACCGATTTCGTCAGTCCGGCGGTGATGTATTGGACCCGCTCCGGCGATCTCATGGTGATGGTGATCCTCGGCGGCATGGGCTCGCTGTTCGGCCCGGTGCTCGGTGCGATCGTGTATCTGGTGCTGGAAGAAGCCTTGTCGCAGGTGACGGAATATTGGGCGCTCATCATGGGCCCCCTTTTGCTTTTGATCGTGCTGTTCGGACGCGGCGGCATCAACGGCTTGCTCGGGAGGCTGCACCGTGGCTGAGCCGTTGCTGCGTGTTGAAAATCTCGTTCGGCGGTTCGGCGGCATCCTCGCGACCGACAACCTCTCGCTCGACGTCGCGCGCGGCGAGTTGCACGCCATCATCGGCCCGAACGGCGCCGGCAAGACCACGCTGATCAGCCAGCTCACCGGGCAGTTGTTGCCGAATTCCGGCGCCATTCGTTTTTCCGGTCGCGACATCACCCGCCTGCCGGCGTTCCGGCGCAGCGCGCTTGGGCTGGCGCGTTCGTTCCAGATCACCTCGCTGTTGCCCGACTTCACCGCCATCGACAATGTCGCGCTGGCTGCACAGGCGCATGACGGGCACTCCTTCCGCTTCTGGGGCAATGCGCGAAAGGAAACCCATCTCCGTGACGCGGCGCGCTCGGCGCTGACGCGGGTGGGGCTGCAACACCGTGCCGAGGTCGTCGTCTCGCAATTGAGCCATGGCGAGCAGCGCGAGCTTGAACTTGCGGTGGCGCTCGCCACCAAACCGCAATTGTTGCTGCTCGATGAGCCGATGGCAGGCCTTGGCACGACCGAATCGGCACGGATGGTGCGGCTGTTGCAGGAGTTGCGACGCGAAGTCACGATCGTGCTGGTCGAGCACGACATGGAAGCCGTGTTCGCGCTCGCCGACCGTATCACCGTCCTCGTTTATGGCCGCGTCATCGCCTCCGACGTGCCGGCGGCAATCCGCCAGAATGAAGAGGTCAAGCGCGCCTATCTCGGCGAACAGCACGCGGTGACGCGCCATGGTTGATGCGGCGCCCTTGCTCGAAGTTGACGGCATCGAGACCTGTTACGGTCTCAGTCAGGTGCTGTTCGGCCTGTCGCTTGAGGTCCGCACCGGCGAGATGGTGGCCGTGATGGGCCGCAACGGCATGGGCAAGACCACGACCATCCGCTCGATCATGGGTCTGACGCCGGCGCGCGCGGGCACGATCCGCTTTGCCGGACAAGACGTTCGCAAGCTACCCTCGTTCCGGATCGCGCAGTTGGGAGTAGGCCTCGTTCCCGAAGGCCGCCAGATTTTTCCGAATCTGACGGTGCGCGAAAATCTCGTCGCCGCGGCCGGCAATCGTCTCGGCAGCCGCGATCCCTGGACGCTTGAAAAGATTCACGCGCTGTTTCCGCGCCTCGCCGAGCGCGGCAACAACATGGGCGCCACGCTTTCGGGCGGCGAGCAGCAGATGCTCGCGGTCGGGCGCGCGCTGATGACCAATCCGCGCCTTTTGATTCTGGACGAAGCCACCGAAGGCCTCGCGCCGCTCATCCGCGACGAAATCTGGGACTGCCTCTCGCTGCTCAAGGCGCGCGGCCAATCGGTTCTCGTCATCGACAAAAACGTCGAAAACCTCACCCGCATCGCCGACCGCCACTACATCATCGAGCGCGGCCGCACCGTGTGGAGCGGCACGTCGGAGCAACTGATTGCCGAGCCGGAGCTGCAGCATCGGTATTTGGGGGTGTGAGCGAGTCGCGCGCTATCGTCACTGCGAGAAGCCAACGCGACGAAGCAATCTAATAATTTATCACGTCCATTAGGATTAGCGACGGCTACCATATATAGTCCAGTAAGGTGTTTTTATAGGAATCGTCAATTTTTGGAAATCTCTATCCGCAATCAGACGAGACCAATTACTCGCATTAACCCGCGCATTTTCTCCTTCGGAAGGAAGAGCAAGCATGAAGATATTCGAGATTAGCGTGCATGCATCCGAGTCCCAAGATGATAACCGCCGTGTGTTCAGCAAGCCGTTTCGTCGATACAAGGTAGTTGCGGATTCGGAAGCTGTAGCAAGAACGATGGTCGAGGCTGACTTGGGGGACTTGTCTTATAAAGTTATAGATAGCATCGATAAGGGGTTCACCCTTAGCGAGGGAACAGCCCACCTTGAGCTGCTGCCCAGTAACGTGTGAGCTTGGTGTTTTCTTTCTGGATAGTGCGATGCGCAAGCAAAAGCGATCCATGGCGGTGGCATAGTGGCTGGATTGCTTCGTCGCGTTGCTCCTCGCAATGACGGTAACTCAAGCATCTCGGCGGGCGCTAAATCGCATTGGATCGTTGGTGTAATTCCGCTGCGCGCTCACAAAGCCGGCGTCGGAAGCAAGAAGCTTATCCCAGGCCACAGCAGTCTCAGGATAAACTTGGCCTTTTGTCGTCGTCGTTCCAGTTCTTCACGAATGCGCTTATCTAACTCGGCCCCATTTTTGGCCAAAAGAATAGCTTCGTCAGCGCCACTATAGGGTAGGCCATACATTGGCACGTCGAGTTGATTGGCCAGCATCATTTTTTTTCTCCCGCCAGCTTGTAGGAATTGTATCAACACAAGCCCATTCTTTAGCTGCCAGCGGTACACTGCAGCTTTTAGACGTCGCATTGCCATGTCTATCTCCAACGTTCTGCATATCTATAGTCTATCGAGTGCCTTGATTGCATAGGTCCCGGCTCTGCGGAGCAGCGCTGCACCGCGTCCGGGACACGAGAGCTGGTCACCCCCGCGCGAACATACGCACGTCCCTCTATGGCGTGAGCACCCGGAATGGGCTTGTAAAACGTTGACAAATATGTCAACATAACTCGAATGCGAAACACCAGAAGTATTTCCTGGATCAAGGCGGCACGCAGGGACTTCGGAGATTTCCCGGAAGACGTGCAGACCGATATGCTTGACGCGCTCACCGTGGCTGCCGAGGGCGGGAAGTCGGAGAAGGCGAAGCCGTTCAAGGGCGTTGATGGTGGGGTGTTCGAGATTGCCTTGCGGTACCGCAGCGATGCCTTTCGTGCGCTCTACGCCATCAAGATTGATGTGGACATCTGGGTGATCCACGCATTCCAGGAAAAATCGAAATCGGGAATCAAAACCCCACAGATGGAGGCTGACCTTATCCGGGACAGGCTCAAACGATTGAAGGAGGCCTTGAAATGAAAAAAGGCGATTTGGAATTGGTGCGCGGTAGCGGTAACGTGTATCGCGACTTTGGACGACCCAACGCAGGTCTTGAGCAAGCACGCGCTATTGTCGCCGCAAGAATCATCCGCGTTCTCGACGAGCGTAAGCTCTCGGCACGCGACGCAGAGAAGCTCACGGGCGTCTCCTATTCGGAATTTTCCCGCATTCGCAATACGCGGCTTAGCCGTTTCACGCTCGATCGAATGATTGCCATTCTTGGCAAGCTCGATAAGGACCTTGAGGTATCTGTTTCCTTCAAGGCGCGTAAACACGGTGCGCACGTTGGTCCCACGAAGTTTGATCCGGGGTCCATGCACGGCTACAGACGGACAGCAAGAGCGTAGCGTCTCACCCGCGCGCGAACATCCGCGCATCCTCCCGCAACACCGGCGCCACCGCCTCGATCAGCCGCTCTGCTGCGGCGTCCGCGGAAAGGCCTGCGGTGTCGACCACGGCGGAGGCGCGGGCATAGAGCGGCTCGCGGCTCTTCAGGATAGTGCGCAGCTCGCTCATCGCCGAGCGATCATCCGCCATCGGGCGCAGATCGCCTTGGCCGCGCACCCGCGCCATGTGTTCTTCCGGCTCGGCCTTCAGCCAGATCGTGTAGAACGACGACAGAATGAGATCGAAGGTGATCGGCTCGGAGACGATGCCGCCGCCGGTCGCGAGCACCGTGAGTTCTTTGCGCGCCAGCAATTGATGAAGCGCGGTCTGCTCCATCCGCCGAAAGCCCTCCTGGCCGTACAGCGCGATGATCTCGGCCACCGACAGGCCGTTCTGCGCCTCGATCTCCTTGTTGAGTTCGACGAAATTCCAACCGATTTTTTTCGCCAGCATTTTGCCGAGCGTGGACTTGCCGGCGCCGCGCAGGCCGATCAGAGCGATGCCGGCGAACGCACTTTGCCGCGGCGCGGAGGCGCCATGACCGTGGCCCGCCAGAATGTCCTTGGCTTGCGCGATCTGGCTGGGCGTAGCTTTCCGCAACAGGTCGCGAATGACCGGCCAATCGGCTGCGGGTTGGCCGTCGGGAATGAGGTCTTCCAGATGCGCGCCCATCGCGTTCGAGACGCGTCGCAGCAGCACGATCGAGACGTTGCCGCGGCCAGCTTCGAGCTGCGCGATATAGCGTTCGGAAATGCCGGAGACTTTTGCGAGCACCTTGCGCGACATGCCGCGAAGCGCACGCATATTGCGGACGCGCTGGCCGAGTTGCACGAGAAAGCCGGCTTCGGGATCGGGATCTTCGGTCATGTCCCTTCTTCGTGGCTTGTGTCTCGCCTCGGCTGCGAGCGCCGTATTCGGAAACATAATGCCGAGAAGGATTGACAGCAAGCACGTGTAGTGCCTTTCTATGAATTATAATTCTAGAAACACGCGGGAAGGAAGCGTCGTGACACGCTTGGTTGGTGGAAGCTTGGCTATTGGAAACGCGGCATGAGCGAGGGTGCCTACAATGCGGTGACCTGGCTGCTCGACCGCAACGTCGAGCAAGGCCGTGGCCCAAAACTCGCCTACACCGACACCACCTCGGAGCTGACTTACGGCGCGTTGCAGGCGCAAAGCCGCCGGCTCGCGAACCTGTTGCGTCGTCTCGGCGTGCGCCGCGAGGAGCGCGTCGCGATGATCATGCTCGACACGATCGATTTCCCGATCGTGTTTCTCGGCGCGATCCGCGCCGGCATCGTGCCGGTGCCGCTCAATACGCTTTTGACCGCCGATCAATACGCCTATGTGCTGGCGGATTGCCGCGCGCGCGTGCTGTTCATCTCCGAAGCCTTGCTGCCGGTGGTGAAGGACATGCTCGGGCGGATGCCGGACCTCGAGCATGTCATCGTGGCGGGCAAGGATTCGCACGACTACATGAAACTGTCCGACGCGCTCGCGGCCGAGAGCGATGCCTTCGCGACCGCGGCGACCCACGCCGACGAGCCGGCGTTCTGGCTTTATTCATCGGGTTCGACCGGCATGCCCAAAGGCGTGCGGCATCTGCATTCCAACCTCGCCGCCACCGCCGAGACCTACGCGAAACAAGTGCTCGGCATCCGCGAGGACGACGTCGTGCTCTCGGCGGCGAAATTGTTTTTCGCCTATGGGCTCGGCAACGCGCTGACCTTTCCGATGTCGGTCGGCGCCACCATCGTCCTCAACCCCGAACGGCCGACGCCCGCGACCATGTTCGCGTTGATGAACAAATATCATCCCAGCATCTTCTACGGCGTGCCGACCTTGTTCTCGGCCATGCTCAACGACGAGGCGCTGAAGAGCGAACGCTGCGGCAACCGCTTGCGCATCTGCACTTCCGCCGGCGAGGCGCTGCCGGAGTCGGTCGGCAATTCCTGGAAGTCGCGCTTCGGCGTCGATATTCTCGACGGTGTCGGCTCGACCGAGCTGTTGCATATTTTTCTTTCGAATGCGCCCGGCGACATCAAATACGGCACTTCGGGACGTCCGGTGCCGGGCTATCGGGTGCGGCTCGTCAATGAATCGGGCACTGAGGTGCCGGACGGCGAGGTCGGCGAACTCCTGGTCGATGCGCCCTCGGCCGGCGAAGGCTACTGGAATCAGCGCAGCAAAAGCCGGCAGACCTTCGAAGGCCATTGGACCCGCACCGGCGACAAATATATCCGCGACGCCGACGGCCGTTATCTCTTCTGCGGCCGCAGCGACGACATGTTCAAAGTGTCCGGCATCTGGGTGTCGCCGTTCGAAGTCGAGAGCGCGTTGATCACCCATCCGGCCGTGCTGGAAGCCGCCGTGGTGCCGGAAGCCGATCCGGAAGGCTTGCTCAAACCGAAGGCCTTCGTCGTCCTGCGCGCGGGTGCGACGACCGACGGTCTGCGCGAGGCGCTAAAGGAGCACGTCAAGCAGAAGATCGGCCCGTGGAAATATCCGCGCTGGATCGATGTTGTCGAAAGCTTGCCGAAAACCGCGACGGGCAAGATTCAGCGATTCAAATTGCGGGATGGAGCGTAGTAGGCGGGAAGGCGCGACCCTTTTGCCGGTCGTCCCTGCGAACGCAGGGACGACTCCGAGGGCGACCGCGTTGAGGCACATTTGGAAATCCAACATCATGCAAAATCTAAACCCCACCGGTTTCCTTCGCATCGCCTCCTCCGATCTCGAATACCGCTTGATCGGGCCCGCGCCCGATTCCGCGCCGACCATCGTCATGCTGCATGAAGGGCTCGGATCGGTCGGGCTGTGGGGCGATTTTCCGGATCGGCTTGCGGCCGCAACGGGGACCTCTGTGTTTGTCTATTCGCGCGCCGGTTACGGCGCCTCGACGCCTGTGACGCTGCCGCGCCCGCTCGACTACATGCACATCGAGGCGTGTGAGGTGTTGCCGAAGCTGCTCGACCAAATCGGTTTCCGTCGTGGGCTGTTGCTTGGGCATTCCGACGGCGCGTCGATCGCGGCGATCTATGCTGGCGCCCATCAGGACCACCGCGTGCAAGGCGTTGCGATGATCGCGCCGCATTTCATCGTCGAAGACATCTCGGTGAAGTCGATCGCCGAGATCAAAGAGGCCTACGAGGCGACGGAGCTGAAGGCCAAACTGGCGCGCTGGCACAAGGATGTCGACAACGCCTTTTACGGCTGGAACGGCGCCTGGCTCGATCCGAAATTTCGCAACTGGGACATCTCGGAATATCTCGCTTATATCCGCGTGCCGGTCGCGATCCTGCAAGGCGCCGACGACAAATACGGGACGCTGCGCCAGATCGAGATCGCGCAAGATGAGTGCTATTGCCCGGTCGATGTCACGATCATCCCGGCGGCCGCCCACTCGCCGCATCGCGAAGCGCCGAAACCAACCCTCGATGCGGTCGCGGAGTTCGCACGGCATGTGTTGTTCGCCCATGAGGGCTCAAAGGGGAAAGCCGCCTAGGTCACCAAAATATGAAACAAAATGCAGATTTAACCCCTTAAACCCCCTAGATTTCTGCGAGGACATGCATTATTATGCATGTTGAGTTAGCAACCAACGATCAACGTAAGGGTGGCCCATGGCCGGTGAGGACCGCGTCTTGGCTGGCGGCGCCAGATACATCGATTTTCAGACCGATCCGTCGCGCTACCGGCATTGGAAGCTGGACGTCGAGGGCGACGTCGCGACGCTGACGATGGACGTCGATGAGAATGGCGGGTTGTTCGAAGGCTATCAGCTCAAGCTGAATTCCTATGACCTCGGCGTCGATATCGAGCTTGCCGACGCGGTGCAGCGGCTGCGGTTCGAGCATCCGGGCGTCAAGGTGGTGGTGGTGCGCTCGGGCAAGAACCGGGTGTTCTGCGCCGGCGCCAACATCCGCATGCTCGCGGGCGCAACCCACGCCCACAAGGTCAATTTCTGCAAATTCACCAACGAGACCCGCAACGGGCTGGAGGATTCCAGCGAAAATTCCGGGCAAGCTTTCGTCACGGTGGTCAACGGCACCGCGGCCGGCGGCGGCTATGAGCTGGCGCTCGCGACCGATCATATCATCCTCGCCGACGACGGATCGGCGGCGGTGGCGCTACCGGAAGTCCCGTTGCTCGCGGTGTTGCCGGGCACCGGCGGACTGACGCGGGTGATCGATAAGCGCAAGGTGCGCCGCGATCACGCCGATTTCTTCTGCACCATCGAGGAAGGCATCAAGGGCAAGCGGGCTGTCGCATGGCGCCTCGTCGACGAGATCGTGCCGAACAGCAAACTCGAAGCCAAGGTCGCCGAGCGCGTGCAAGAATTCGCCGCCGCCTCGAAGCGCAACGGCGCCGGCAAGGGCATCGCGCTCTCGCCGTTGACGCGCAGCTTCAACGACAACGGCATTCGCTATGGTTTCGTCAGCGTCGAGATCAACCGCACCGAGCGCATCGCCACCATTTCGATTCGCGCGCCGGAGACAGGCGCGCCCGCCGATATCGACGGCATGATCGCGCAAGGCGCTTCGTTCTGGCCGCTGCAAGTCGCGCGCGAGCTGGACGACGCGATCCTGCATTTGCGCATCAACGAGCTTGAGATCGCGATGCTGGTGTTCAAGTCGCATGGCGAGCGCGCCAACGTGCTCGCCTGCGACGCGTTCCTGGAAAACAACAAAGCGCATTGGCTGGTCAACGAAGTCAGGCAGTATTGGAAGCGCGTGTTCAAGCGCATCGACGTCACCTCGCGCACGCTGGTGGCGCTGGTGGAACCCGGCTCGTGCTTCGTCGGCACCTTGGCCGAACTCGTGTTCGCCGCCGATCGTTCCTACATGTTGATCGGCCAGAAGCAGGGCGACAACCGCGTAGCCCCGACGATCGAGCTTTCCGCGATGAATTTCGGCCCCTATCCGATGAGCCACGGGCTGACGCGACTGGACTCGCGCTTTCAGGCCGACCCGTCGGACCTTTCGCGCGCGCAAGCCAAAATCGGCGAGGCGCTCGACGCGGAGCAAGCCGAGCAGCTCGGGCTTGTGACATTTGCGCTCGACGATATCGATTGGGACGACGAGATCAGGGTGTTCTTCGAAGAACGCACCAGCTTCTCACCCGACAGTCTCACCGGCATGGAAGCGAATTTGCGCTTCGTCGGACCGGAGACCATGGAATCGAAAATCTTTGCCCGCCTCACGGCGTGGCAGAACTGGATCTTTCAGCGTCCGAACGCGGTCGGCGAAGACGGGGCGCTGCGGCGCTACGGCACCGGCCAAAAGGCGCAGTTCGACATGACGAGAGTTTAGGGGCGAGTTGCGAATAGCGAGTAGTTGTTCTTTTTCTATTCGCCACTCGCTATTCGCCATTCGCTGACCAGCAATGCAATTGCTCCAGCAACGGAGGTGCCACCATGAACGCCAACATCATGAACGTCGATTATTCGACCAAGATTCCCAACAACGTGAATCTCAGCGAGGATCGGCAGGTGCTCAAAGCGCTCGAGGGCTGGCACCCCGGTTACATGAATTGGTGGAGCGACATGGGGCCGGAGGGCTTCCAGCAATCGTTGGTGTACCTGCGCACCGCCTATTCGGTCGATCCGCGCGGCTGGGCCAAGTTCGATTATGTGAAGATGCCGGATTATCGCTGGGGCATTCTGCTCGCGCCCCAGGAAGAAAACCGCGTCATTCCCTTCGGCGAGCATTACGGCGAGCCGGCTTGGCAGGAAGTGCCGGGCGAATACCGCGCCGCGTTGCGTCGTTTGATCGTGATCCAGGGCGACACCGAGCCTGCCTCGGTCGAACAGCAACGCCATCTCGGCAAGACCGCGCCTTCACTCTATGACCTGCGCAATCTGTTCCAGGTCAATGTCGAAGAAGGCCGCCATCTCTGGGCGATGGTCTATCTGTTGCAGAAATATTTCGGCCGCGACGGCCGCGAGGAGGCCGACGATTTGTTGCGCCGCCGCTCGGGCGACGCCGACAGCCCACGCATGCTCGGGGCTTTCAACGAAGCCACGCCCGATTGGCTGTCGTTCTTCATGTTCACTTACTTTACCGACCGCGACGGCAAGATGCAGTTGCACTCTCTCGCGCAATCCGGCTTCGATCCCTTGTCGCGCACCTGCCGCTTCATGCTGACCGAGGAAGCCCACCACATGTTCGTCGGCGAGACCGGCATCAGCCGCGTCGTGCAGCGAACCTGCGAGGCGATGCGCGCAGCCGGCATCACCGATCCGAGCGACATCGCCAAGGTCCGCGCGCTCGGGGTCGTCGATCTTCCGACCATCCAGAAGAAATTGAACCTGCATTACTCGTTGTCGCTCGATCTGTTCGGCTCGGAAGTCTCGACCAACGCGGCCAACGCCTTCAACTCGGGCGTCAAGGGCCGGTATCACGAGACCCAGATCAATGACGATCACCGCTTGCAGAACAGCACCTATCCGGTGCTCAAGATGGTGAACGGCGAGATCAAGCGCGTCGACGAGCCGGCGCTCACCGCGCTCAACATGCGGCTGCGCGACGATTACACCCAGGACTGCGTCAAGGGCCTGTTGCGCTGGAACAAGATCATCACGCTCGCCGGCTACGACTTCAAGCTGACGCTGCCGAACGTCGCCTTCCACCGCCAGATCGGCGAGTTCAGGGACATCCACGCCACGCCGGACGGCATGCTGATCAATGAGGCGACCTGGAACAAGCGCAAGGGCGAGTGGGTGCCTTCCACCGAGGACGGCGATTTCATCGCGTCGCTGATGAAGCCGGTGACCGAAATCGGCCAATTCGCCTCGTGGATTTCACCGCCGAAGGTCGGCATCGACAACAAGCCCGGCGATTTCGAATATGTGAAGATCGAGACGTGATTCACGTCGTCCCTGCGCACGCAGGGACCCATACGCCGCGGCCCTTGTTTTAAGAGACGCTGTTTAACGCCTTTCGTCTCGCCACTAAGTACTGTGTTTATGGGTCCCTGCGTTCGCAGGGACGACGCAGATTTGCGCGGCTTTCAATTATGTGGCTAATCCCACCCATCGCCCTTGAAGCCCGGATTGGCGTAGACGATGCCGCCATCGACGGCAATCGTGGCGCCGACCACGTAGTCGCCGGCGCGCGAGGCGAGATAGATCGCGGCGCCCGCCATGTCTTCGTCGGTGCCGATGCGCCCCGACGGCACGCGCTTTCCCACCTCGCTGGCGTTGTCGCGTGCCGCGCGGTTCATGTCCGACTGGAACGGTCCCGGCGCGATCGCCGTCACCACGACGTGGTCGTGGATGAGCTTTGCGGCCATCCGGCGCGTCAAGTGAATGAGCCCGGCTTTGCTCGCGGCATAGGAATAAGTCTCCAACGAATTGATGAAGATGCCGTCGATCGAGGCGATGTTGATGACCTTGGCGGGCCTCGCAGCCGTGGCCGCGGCGCGCAACGGGGCGGCGAGCGCCTTGGTCAAAAAGAACGGCGTCTTGACGTTGAGGTTCATCACCTTGTCCCAGCCGCTTTCGGGAAACTCGTCGAACGCCGCGCCCCACGCCGCGCCGGCATTGTTGACGAGAATGTCGAGCCTCGGTTCGCGCTTCTTGACCTCGCTCGCCAGCATGTCGATGCCGGCCAAGGTCGAAATGTCGATCGGCAGCGCGATGCATTCGCCGGCATATTCGGCCGTGAGTTCCTTCGCGGTCGCCTCGCAAGGACCCGCCTTGCGCGCGGTGATGTAAACCTTGGCGGCGCCGTGGCTGAGAAATCCGCCGGCGATCATCTTGCCGATGCCGCGCGATCCCCCGGTCACCAAGGCGACGCGGCCCTGCAGCGAAAACAGATCCTTTAACATTTGGTCTCCCTTGCTTTTTCCCGCAGTGTTGGGCGGGGGGTGCAACGAGTCAAGGAAGCCTCTATTTGTCCCTGCGAACGCAGGAACGACGAAACTTCGTTCGTCTGCGCCGCATCGCGCTTTTCGACAATTGCACCGCTCCCAAGTGATTTCCAGTTTGACAGCCTCGCAAGGGTTTGTTTTCTCTCTATCTCCCAGTGCCTCGGTTTGAAGTTCCGGCAACGGCGTGCGCGAATTCACGCCGGGAAGGTCAGAGCGAAAGCCGGCACTGGAATCATAGCGTTGCCAGCGCCCTCTATATTCTTCGAAGTTCGCGTCAGGGGATGGCGCTTGTAGCTCACGAACTTCGGCATACGGGGCGATAGCCCCGCAGGACATCGAATGCGCGGACTTTTCAGGTGGAGCAGCAAATGGTGGCCGGGGACGATTCCACTGGCCGTCCTTTGGGGCATCGCCGTCTGGACGAGTACCACCCCGATGGAATCCGATCTGGCCGTCCGCTCGACGGCGGCGCTCAAGGATACGGTGCTCGACAAGACGCGGATCGCGGTCGCCGGCCGCGACGTCACCTTCGCCGCGGACGCTTTCTCGGAGGAGGGCCGTCACAGCGCGGTGGCTCTGGTCGAAGCCGTGCCGGGCGTGCGGCTGGTGAACGACGAAACCCGCCTTGTTCCAGAAGCGCGGCCCTTCATATGGACGGCGGAGCGGGACGTCGTCCGGGTCACACTGGGTGGGAACGCCCCGTTGCCGGCGAGCAAAAGCAGGTTGTTGGAAGCCGCGCGCGCGGGTCTTGGCGGCGTCGAGGTCGTCGATCAGGTGAATTTGGCGCGGGGCGCGCCGCCGCGCTTCGAAAATGCCGCGTTGCTGCTGCTCGATCAGATCGCAAAATTGCGGGACGGCAAGGTCACGATTTCCGACAACAAGGTCAGTCTCTCCGGCATGGCGCGCGACCTCGGCGGCCGGGAAGCGATCGCGGCGGCGTTGAAAAATCTCCCCGAGGGTTTTGCGCTCGCGGCCAACGAGGTCAGGGCGCCACCTTATGTCTTTCAGGCCTACAAGGATCCGGTCGCGGTGACGGTGACGCTGAGCGGCTATGTCCCGGACAACAACGTGCATGCCGCGATTGCCATGGCCGCGGCGCGGAAGTTCTTCAGCGAAAAGGTGGTCGACAATCTCAAGGCCAGCATCGGCGCGCCTTCCGGATTCGCAGGCGCGGTGGTGCCGGCGCTGGGTGCGTTGTCGCGGCTATCGACGGGGACGCTCGTGGTGTCCGACCGGGAGGTGAAGCTCTCGGGCGACGCCCTCTATGAGGCAGCGGCAACTCAGATCCGCAACAACTTGACCAAGGATTTTCCACAAGGGTGGGAACTCAAGGCCGACATCTCGGTCAAGCCTGCCGCGGCGCCGGTCGATGCCACCGTGTGTCAGCAGCTGTTTTCGGATCTGCTGACCAAGGGAAAAATTCGGTTCGAATCCGCCCGCGGCGCCATCGATCCGGATTCCGCCGGGCTGCTCGATCGCCTGATCGAAACCGCGCTGCGCTGTCCGACCGCCGATATCGAGATTGCCGGGCACACCGACGCCGATGGCGAAGATAGCTTCAACCAGACGCTGTCGGAGAAGCGCGCGCAGGCGGTTGTGGATTATCTGGTGAGAGCCGGGTTGCCGGCGAGCCGGTTCACGGCGGTCGGTTACGGCAGCGCGCGGCCGGTCGCCACCAACGATACCGACGAAGGCAAGGCGCAGAACCGTCGTATCGATTTCACGGTGAAGGAATAGCGATGGCGCAGCTCGTGATATTTTACTGGGGTTGGCTGGTGACGTCGCTGCTTTTGGGCCTCGCGATGGGCTGGATCGCCGTGGTGCATCGCGGCCGGCGCGTCTCGAGGCGGACGTCGCGGTGGCTTGCGGGGGTGGCGGCGCTGCTCGTCACTGCCGCGCTGGCACGCGTGATCCCCGGCCGCCCCGGCTACTGGCTGGACCTCGGTCTCATCATGTTTGCACTGTATCTGGCCGGCTGCGTGGCCGGATCGCGGCTGCGCGATTGGGTGCTTTCGCGCCATGTGCCGATGTCTTGAGGGTTTCCGCCGCCTCTCGGCCGGGCCGGCCTTTGGCTTTACGAGAACTTCACCGCCTCGTGTGCGCCGTCCAAACCTCTCAAGCTTCGCTTGGCTGGAATGGATGGCCTGAAGCCGGCGTCGGAAAGTCCCCTAATATATTGAAAAACCGTGTTTTATTCACACCAAGTGAATTCCACTTTGGCGCAAAACACGCTACCACATCGTGCCGGGGGATGGGGCGTGGCGCCGATGGCGTTGCAAGTAGTTCGAGGTGGAGATGCTGGAAGCAATACGCAGGGCGATCTCGTTTCTGCGCCGGAAGCAAATCCTGCATAGGTTGGGAGTTGTCGTCAGCATCACGATCATTGGCGTCGCATGCTACGTGCTCTACCACATGCTCCGGGGCATCGACGTCGATCTGGTCGTGGAGGCCATCAAGCAGACCGCGCCCCGCTCGATCGCGCTGGCGGCATTGTTCGTGGCGGCGGGCTACTTCACCCTGACATTCTATGATCTGTTCGCGGTTCGCGCGATCGGCCACAACGAAATTCCCTACCGCGTCAATGCGCTCGCGGCCTTCTCCAGCTATTCGATCGGGCACAATGTCGGCGCCAGCGTCTTTACCGGCGGCGCGGTGCGGTACCGTATCTATTCGGCGTGGGGATTGAACGCGATCGATGTCGCGAAAATCTGCTTTCTGGCCGGCCTGACATTCTGGCTCGGCAATGCCGCGGTGTTGGGGCTCGGCATCGCCTTTCACCCGGAAGCGGCCGCCGCGATCGATCAGCTACCGCCCTGGCTCAACCGCGCGGTCGCCTGCGCGGTCATCGGCGGCCTGGTGAGCTATGTGGTCTGGGTTTGGACGAAGCCGAGGGAGGTCGGCCGCGGGCCCTGGACCGTCATGCTGCCAGGCGGCCCGTTGACGCTGCTGCAGATCGCGATCGGCATTGTCGATCTCGGCTTTTGCGCGCTCGCGATGTACGTATTGGTGCCCGACGAACCGAACCTCGGCTTCGTCGTCGTCGCGGTGATTTTCGTTTCCGCCACGCTTTTGGGCTTCGCCAGCCATTCCCCGGGCGGGTTGGGGGTGTTCGACGCCGCCATGCTGGTCGGCCTGTGGCAGTTGGACAGGGAAGGGCTGCTCGCCGGGATGCTGCTGTTTCGCGTCCTCTATTATATTTCGCCGTTCGTCATATCTGTAATCTTGCTGACGTTTCGTGAGGTTATTATCGGTGCCCGGCAAAAGCGTCTGCGTCGGGCGATGTCGGGGCTCGATGCCAAGCCGAAGCACGAAGCCGCCTATGTGACAAAGCGTGGGGACACTGGCGGCTGACGACAGAGGCCCGAATAGACCTTGAGCGGGAAAGAGCCGGCCTGATGGCGATAGATGCTCCTTCTTCTACTTCCGTCTCGCTGTGGCCGGACCGGTTGCGGCATTCGGCCATCATCCTGCTCGCGGCGGCTATGGCGCTCGCCGGTCTGGTCGCGTTCGGCGAATTGCCGTTGTTCCGCGCCGCCGCCGTATTCGTCTGCATCGCCGCGGCCGCGCTGGTGCCGTGGCGACTGCACAACGCCGTCACCTCCCGCGAAGACGTCCGCGGGGTCAATCCGGTCGAAACCGCGGCGGTCAGCGCCATCGTGGCCGGCATGCCGGACCCGGCCGTGCTGCTCGACCGCGCCGGCCGCGTCATTCACCTCAACGCCGCCGCGGCGCAGCTCGCGCCGGCGCTGCGCAAAAACGAACTCGCCCAGTTCGCCTTGCGATCGCCCGAAATCATCACCGCGCTCCGGGAAGCCATCGCCACCACCGAAAGCCGGCGCGCCACCTATCTCGACCATGTGCCGGTCGATCGCTGGATGGAGCTGATCATCACCCCGGTGCCGGTGCCGACTTTGTTCGGAGGTACCGACAAATGCATGCTGATGACGTTCCACGACCAAACCCCGCTGCGGCGGGTCGAGGAAATGCGGGCCGATTTCGTCGCTAATGCCAGCCATGAATTGCGCACGCCGCTGGCGGCATTGTCGGGTTTTATCGATACGCTGCAAGGCCCGGCCAAGGACGATGCCAAGGCGCGCGAGCGCTTTCTTGGCATCATGCACACGCAGGCGACGCGGATGGCGCGGCTGATCGACGATTTGTTGTCGCTATCGCGGGTCGAACTCTCCGCCCATGTCCGCCCCGACACGCTCGTCGATATCGTGCCGATCATCCGTCAGGTGGCGGACGGGCTGGAGCCGCTGGCGCGCGAACGTCAGGTTGTCATCGACATCGATCTGCCGGAGACGCCGGTCTTGATCGCGGGCGATCGCGAGGAATTGCTGCGGCTGTTCGAGAACCTGATCGAAAACGCGCTGAAATACGGCGCTTCCGGCGGCAAGGTGATCGTGTCGCTGACTTCGGCGCTCTCGGGCGAGGGCGTCCCGGAGGTTCGCGTCATGGTGCGCGATTTCGGCCCCGGCATCGCGCCCGAACATTTGCCGCGGCTCACCGAACGGTTTTATCGGGTGGACGTCGGCGACAGCCGTGCGCAAGGCGGGACGGGATTGGGACTCTCTTTGGTCAAGCACATCGTCAACCGTCACCGCGGCCGGCTTTTGATCGAAAGCGTGCTGAAAAACGGCGCCACCTTTACCGCCTGCTTCCCACAGGCGAGACCCAATGCAGTGCTCTAAGTTTTGCCCTTCATGCAGGCGCGAACAAAGCTGCGACGTTTCAGAAAACTCAATTTCTGCTGTTTCGCCTGAAGGCGGCAGCTCTCTTGTTTCTCCGCCATGAGCCTGCTGGCCGCGGCGATTTCTCCAGAAGATGTCGGTGCGGGGAAGGACGATTGCGCAAGCGTCGGGGATGTGCCCACCGCCACCAGCGTTGCGAGAGCGGCCGACGAAATTGCAATACGAAGCATAGGATTTAATATCCAAAGCAGGCGCGGTCATTCGCTCGGCTGAGCTATCACGCGTGGGTGAAAATGCAAACGCCGCCAGCATCGACCGCGAGGCGTCGCTGAAGAGTACTCGTTTAGGTCGAGCAGTGCCCCGACGGGGATCTGGATCCGCATCGCGGATGATCCAAAAGCCTGCGCGCTTTGAGATATTGTTAACTATTTTCTCGGCCGAAGCGCGATTTGGCATTTTTCCAATAGTTCAAGCGTTAACAGAAGGTTAGCGCGGCCGTCGGGACTACGTCATATAACTGTCATGTAACTGAAATATTAGGTCCATGCCGGCCTCTTATAGAGGCGGCCTCGGAGCGCGATCCGATCTGATAGAGCGCCCGCTCACCATGGAGAGAGCCAGTGAAATTCCTTAAAACCCTTGTTGCGGCCGGCCTCGTCGCCGCCTCGACACTACCTGTTCGCGCCTTGGATATTTCCGGCGCGGGCGCCACCTTCCCCTATCCGATTTATGCCAAATGGGCCGACTCCTATAAAAAGGAAACCGGCAACGGCATGAACTATCAATCGATCGGTTCTGGCGGCGGGATCAAGCAAATTCAGTCCAAGACCGTCACCTTCGGCGCTTCCGACATGCCGTTGAAGCCGGAAGATTTGGTCAAGTCCGGGCTCGTTCAATTCCCGACCGTGGTCGGCGGCGACGTGCCGGTGGTCAATCTCGACGGCGTCAAAGCGGGCGACCTCAAGCTCGATGGCGCAACGCTCGCTAAAATCTTCCTCGGCGAGATCACGTCCTGGGACGACGCGGCGATCGCCAAGCTCAATCCACAGGCCAAGCTTCCCAAGCAGGCGATCGTCGTCGTCCACCGCTCGGACGGCTCCGGCACCACCTTCATCTGGACCGATTACCTTTCCAAGGTGAGCGCGGACTGGAAGTCGAAGGTCGGCGCCAATACTTCGGTCGAATGGCCGGCCGGCATCGGCGCCAAGGGCAACGAAGGCGTGGCGAACAACGTTGCCAACACCAAGGGCGCGATCGGCTACGTCGAATATGCCTACGCCAAGCAGAACAAGATGACGGCGGTCGCCATGATCAACAAGGACGGCAAGACCGTCGAGCCGAGCGCGGCGGCGTTCCAGGCCGCGGCGTCGAACGCCGATTGGGAAAAGGCCGACCATTACTTCGTCATCCTGACCGATCAGCCGGGCGCGGCCTCCTGGCCGATCGCCGGCGCGACCTTCATCCTGATCCACACCCAGCCGCAAGACCCGGCGGCGGCCACCGAAGCGCTGAAGTTCTTCGCCTGGGCCTACAAGAACGGCTCCAAGATGGCCGAGGAACTCGACTACGTTCCGATGCCGGACAAAATCGTGACCTCGATCCAGAAAATGTGGACCGCGGAAATCAAGGACGGCAGCGGCAAGCCTCTGTTCGGCGCGTCCAACTGAAGTCAACGAAGCGGGGAGGCATTAGCCTCCCCGTTCTCACTTATCCACTTCTCATTTATTAAGTGTTTGTAGCTGCTTCAGTCCGGCCGCCGAATTCCTGATTACAAGAAGAGTATGGGAGGTGCAGCGTGGTCGATGTGGCTTGGCAGGAGACCGACGTGAGCGCTCAGGACGTCGCAGAGCGGGCCAAGGTCCTTAACAGGCTCCGGATCGGCGACATCGTTTTCCATCACATCACGCGGAGTTCGGCACTGTTCGTGCTGGTGGTGCTCGGCGGCGTGATCGTGTCGCTGTTTCTGGGCGCATTGCCGGCGCTGCGGGAATTCGGGTTCGGCTTTCTCACGGCCCAGAGCTGGAACCCCGTTACCGAGAAATTCGGGGCGCTCGCGCCGATCTACGGCACGATTCTTACCTCGCTGATCGCCATGCTGATCGCGGTGCCGTTCGGGCTGATGATTGCGATGTTCCTCACCGAGCTTTGCCCGATGTGGCTGCGCCGGCCGATCGGGATTGCGATCGAATTGCTGGCCGGCATCCCGAGCATCATCTACGGAATTTGGGGCCTGTTCGTGTTTGCGCCCTTCATCCAGCAATATATTCAGCCGCCGGTGATCGCGGCCTTCGAAAATGTCCCGGGACTTTCCATTTTGTTCGCGGGTCCCCCCTTCGGCATCGGCGTTCTGACCGCCGGCCTGATTCTGGCGATCATGGTGTTGCCCTTCATCACCTCGATCTCGCGCGACGTGTTCGACGCGGTGCCGCCGGTCTTGAAGGAAGCCGCCTACGGGCTCGGCTGGACCCAGTGGGAAGTCTGGCGTTACGTCGTGCTGCCTTTCACCCGCATCGGCGTGATCGGCGGGGTGATGCTGGGCTTGGGCCGCGCGCTCGGCGAGACCATGGCGGTCACGTTTGTGATCGGCAACGCGCACCGGATTTCCCCGTCCTTGTTTGCGCCCGGCACCACGATCTCGGCGACGATCGCGAACGAGTTCACCGAAGCCGTCGGCGATCTCTACACGTCGTCTTTGATCGCGCTCGGTCTCATTCTCTTCGTCATCACCTTCATCGTGCTGGCGATCGCGCGCTATCTGCTGCTTCGCATCGAGCGGAGGGTCGGTTGATGGATTCCTCGCTTTACGCCGCGCGCCGCCGCCGCAACGTCATCGCCGCGATCGCATCCTACGGGGCGACCTTCGTCGGCCTCACCTGGCTGGCCTTGATTCTCGGCGTGCTGTTTTGGCAAGGTCTTGGCGGACTTTCGCTTCGCGTCTTCACCGAAATGACGCCGCCACCGGGCGCCATGGGCGGGCTGCTCAACGCGATCGTCGGCAGCCTGATCATGACGGCGCTCGCGCTGTTGATCGGCGCCCCGATCGGCATTCTCGCCGGCACCTACATGGCCGAATATGGCCGGCATTCGTATCTCACCAGCGTGGTTCGTTTCATCAACGACATCCTGTTGAGCGCGCCCTCGATCGTGGTCGGCCTGTTCATTTATTACGTCATGGTTCGTCCGATGGGGCATTTTTCGGGCGTCGCCGGCGCCGTCGTTCTCGCCGTGCTGGTGATCCCGGTGATGGTGCGAACCACCGAAGACATGCTGACGCTGGTGCCGGATACCTTGCGGGAAGCCGCCGCCTCGATCGGCCTGCCGCGCTCGCTGATGATCCGGCAGGTCGCCTACCGTGCGGCGCGGGCCGGCATCATCACGGGGCTTTTGCTCGCGGTCGCGCGCATCAGCGGCGAGACCGCGCCGCTGTTATTCACCGCGCTCAACAATCAATTCTACAGCACCAATCTCAACGCGCCGATGGCGAGCCTGCCGTCCGTCATTTTCCAGTTCGCGCTCAGCCCCTACAAGGATTGGCAGGATCTGGCCTGGACCGGCGCGCTCATCATCACGCTTGCGGTGCTTGCCATGAGCATCATCGCCCGCTCGCTGACACGAACGAGGAAATCATCATGAATATGGCAAGCGCAACAGTCGCGCCCGTCACGCCGCCGCAACTGGCGGACGGCGCCGCGCTGAAGGACAAGATCGCCATCCGCAATCTGGATTTCTATTACGGGCAAGCCAAGGCGCTCAAGAGCATCAGCCTGCCGCTCTACGCCAACAAGGCGACCGCCTTCATCGGTCCCTCGGGCTGCGGCAAGTCGACGTTGCTTCGCGTTCTCAATCGGATGTACGATCTCTATCCCGGTCAGCGCGCCGAGGGTCAGGTGTTGTTCGACGGCAAGAACATTCTCGAACCCGGGCTCGACTTGAACCTGTTGCGGGCGCGGATCGGCATGGTGTTCCAAAAACCGACGCCGTTTCCGATGACGATCTACGAAAACATCGCCTTCGGAATCCGTCTGTATGAAAAGCTGCCCAAGAGCGAACTCGACGGCCGTGTCGAACAGGCGTTGCAGCGCGGCGCCTTGTGGACCGAGGTCAAGGACAAGCTCAACGCCAACGGCTTGAGCCTTTCGGGCGGCCAGCAGCAACGGCTTTGCATCGCCCGCACGGTCGCGGTGCGCCCCGAAGTGATTTTGTTCGACGAACCGTGCTCGGCGCTCGATCCGATTTCGACCGCCAAGATCGAGGAGCTGATCGACGAGTTGAAGGCCGATTACACCATCGTAATCGTCACCCACAACATGCAGCAAGCGGCCCGCGTCTCGGACCGCACTGCCTTTATGTATCTTGGTGAGCTGATCGAATTCGACGAGACCAACAAGATCTTCACGTCGCCGAGCGATCGACGCACCCAGGACTACATCACCGGCCGCTTCGGCTGACGCGATTTGGTCGCGGGGAAGGACGGATATGACTTTTGAACATACCACCAAGGCGTTCGACAGCGATCTGCAGGAACTGACCCGGCTGGTCGCTGAAATGGGCGGTCTTGCCGAGCGCATGATCGTCGAGTCCGTCGATGCGCTGATCCGCCGCGACGTCGCGCTCGGCCAGCGCGTCGTCGTCGCCGACGCCGAGATCGACAATCTGCAGCGCACGATCGAGGAGCGCTCGGTTTCGACCATCGCCAAGCGCCAGCCGATGGCAATCGACTTGCGTGAAATCGTCGGCGCCATGCGGGTCGCGGTCGATCTCGAGCGGATCGGCGACCTCGCCAAGAATATCGGCAAGCGGGTCTCGGCGCTGGAAAGCGATTTCCACCCCTTGAAGCTGATCCGCGGCCTCGAACACATGACCGATCTGGTGCAGTCGCAGGTGAAATCCGTGCTCGACGCTTACGCGGCGCACGATCTGCCGGCGGCGATGACGGTGTGGAAGGGCGACGAGGAAGTCGACGCCATTTGCACCTCGCTGTTCCGCGAACTCCTGACCTACATGATGGAAGATCCACGTAACATCAGCTTCTGCATCCATCTGATGTTCTGCGCCAAGAACATCGAGCGGATCGGCGATCACGCCACCAATATCGCGGAAACCGTGTTCTACATGATCGAAGGCCAGCAGATACTCGACAAGCGCCCCAAAGGCGACATGACGAATTTTGCCACGACTGTACCTGGGAATTAACCAGGGTTTTGGGAGACCGGTTGGCGTGAAGAAAACGCGTCAAACCAAAAAAGAGAAGGCTAGCAAATGAACGCGCGCATTCTGGTGGTGGAAGACGAAGAGGCGCTGACCACGCTGTTACGTTACAACCTCGATGCCGAAGGCTACGAAGTCGAGACCGTCGGGCGCGGCGACGACGCCGACACAAGGTTGAAGGAACGCGTCCCCGATCTGATCGTGCTCGACTGGATGTTACCGGGCCTGTCCGGCATCGAACTGTGCCGTCGTTTACGGGCGCGGCCGGAGACGCGGCAATTGCCGATCATCATGCTGACCGCGCGCGGCGAGGAGAGCGAGCGCGTCAGGGGGCTTGCGACCGGCGCCGACGACTACATCGTCAAGCCGTTCTCGGTGCCGGAGCTGTTGGCGCGGGTGAAGGGCCTGCTGCGCCGTGCGAGCCCCGAGCGCCTCGCCACCGTGCTCGCCTATGGCGACATCGAACTCGACCGCGAAAAGCGCCGTGTCGCGCGTTCCGGCCGTCCGATCGATCTCGGCCCGACCGAATACCGCTTGCTCGAATTTTTCCTCGAGCATCCGGGCCGGGTGTTCAGCCGCGAGCAATTGCTCGACAGCGTCTGGGGTCGCGACATCTACATCGACGAGCGCACCGTGGACGTGCATATCGGGCGGTTGCGCAAATTGCTCAATCCGGGCCGCGAGCAGGACCCGATCCGCACCGTGCGCGGCGCCGGCTACGCACTCGACGACCGCTTCGCAAAAGCGGAATAGCTAATCATTGCCAGGATGACGACCTTATCCTGAGGAGCGCGCACTTGCGCGCGTCTCGAAGGATGGAGGCGCACGCTGGCCCATGCTTCGAGACGCGCCTTCGGCGCTCCTCAGCATGAGGCTCCCAAGTTACCGCGGTGGCTTCGCCGGCTGGCGACGGCGGTCGCTTGCCGGCTGATAGGCGATGCGCGAGTGGTGCGCGCAATAGGGCAGGCTGGTGAGCGCCTTGCCGCCGCAGAAGAAGAATTCCGAACTCGAGGGATCGCCGATCGGCCAATGGCAGGTGGCTTCGTTCAATTCCAACAGCGACAAGCGCTGGCTCATCGGCACGACGTTGTCAAAGGCGATGGGATCCGGCTCCAGCTCGGCCTCGAACGCATGGGCGAGCGCGGTGTTGCCGCGCGAGACCGGGCGTGCGACCCGCATCATGTGTTGGGCGGGCCGGGCCTTGCGCTGGCGCGGCGCGGCCGAAGCCGGGCTCTTGGCGCGGCCCGAAAGGCCGAGCCGGTGGACTTTGCCGATCACGGCATTTCGCGTCACATTTCCGAGTTCGGCGGCGATCTGGCTGGCCGAAAGCCCGGCCTCCCAGAACTTTTTCAGTTGTTCGACGCGATCGTCGGTCCAGGTCAATACCGTCATCGCATTTTTCCCTTCGTGTCGCGCCAGCCATTCTGAATGCGGCGTTCGGCTCTTTGTCTTCAAAATCCCTGCAGGCAGAATCCCTTAGCCCTCGCCGGGCGCCAAAAGCGCGCCCGGGCGTTTACGCCGAACACTGGACTATCGAAGATTAATACTGCCGCACGAGATGTCGTACCCGACGACCCAGAGGCTACAATATGGCGTGACTCCGGCGCAAGAGTCTGCGTGCTCGCGTCCACATGTTCCGTCGCGAAAGCCTTGCGTTGTGATTTTTTCGCGTCCCGCAAACTTCCGGGCGCTGCCTGCCAGCGCGTTTCGGACCGGTTGACAGCCATCGCCGCCGGCATAGAATGCCTGTCACGTGCCGCCCCGAAAAGGCGGCACGTTTCGTTTGGCACGTTTTGTTCTTTCGTGCTGGTTGATCTTTCGTGCTGGTTGTCGATGCGAACGCGCCAATGCGCGCATCAAAGCCGGGCCTAACCTTTTTTGTGATTGCCATGACCGAGCGCGCGACGTCGCATTTGCTTCCCGTATTCGCCAGGGTCGATCTCGCTTTCGAGCGCGGCGAAGGCGCGTGGCTGATTGCGACCGATGGCGAACGTTATCTCGATTTCACGTCCGGCGTGGCGGTGAATGCGCTCGGACACGCGCATCCGCATCTGGTCGCCGCTCTGCAGGAGCAGGCGACCAAGCTCTGGCACATGTCGAACCTGTTCAAGAGCCCGGACGGCGAGAGGCTTGCCGCGCGCTTGTGCGAACAGAGCTTTGCCGATTTCGTTTTCTTTGCGAACTCCGGCGCCGAGGCGATGGAATGCGCCATCAAGGTCACGCGCAAATACCAAGCCGCCAAGGGCCACCCCGAGCGCTACCGGATCGTCACCTTCGACGGCGCCTTTCACGGGCGAACGCTGGCGACGTTGGCGGCGACCGGCTCGGCCAAATATCTCGAAGGCTTCGGCCCGCCGATGGATGGCTTCGACCAGGTGCCGCTCGGCGATCTCGAAGCCGTCAAAAAGGCGATCGGCCCGCAGACGGCTGGCATCCTGATCGAACCGCTGCAGGGCGAAGGCGGCGTGCGCGCCGCGCCGCACGCCTTCTTCAAGGCGTTGCGCCAAGTGTGCGACGACAACGGCTTGTTGTTGATTTTCGACGAGGTGCAGACCGGCATGGGCCGCACCGGCGAGCTGTTCGCCTATAAGCGTCTCGGCGTGACGCCGGACGTCATGCCGCTGGCGAAGGCGCTCGGCGGCGGCTTTCCGATCGGCGCGTGTTTGGCGACGGCTGAAGCCGCCTCCGGCATGACGCCGGGTTCGCACGGCTCCACCTTCGGCGGCAATCCGTTGGCGGTCGCGGCCGCCAACGCGGTGCTCGACGTCATGCTCAAGCCCGGCTTCTTCGAACATGCGCAAAAGATGTCGCTGCTGCTCAAACAGAAGCTTGCCTCCGTGGTCGATCGCTATTCCAGCGTGCTCGCCGAAGTGCGCGGCGAGGGCCTGCTGATCGGGCTCAAGGCCGTGGTGCCGTCGGCCGATCTGGTGTCGGCGTTGCGCGAGCAAAAATTGCTCACGGTTGGCGCCGGTGAAAACGTGGTGCGATTCCTGCCGCCCTTGATCGTGACCGAAACCGAGATCGAGGAATCGGTGGTGCGGCTGGAGCGTGCCTGCGCGGCGCTTGCCGGCGGTCAGTTGCAGCGGGCGGCCGGGTGATGAGCAAGCCACCGCGTCATTTTCTCGATCTGCACGAGCTTCCGACCAGGGAGTTGCGGAACATGCTCGCCGCAGGCCTTGCCATGAAGGCGAAGCGGAAGGCGGATGAGCCGTCGAGCAAGCCGCTTGCCGGCAAGACGCTGGCGATGATTTTCGAAAAGCCCTCGACCCGCACCCGGGTGTCGTTCGATGTCGGCATGCGCCAGCTCGGCGGTGAATCGATCATGCTGACGGGGGCCGAAATGCAGCTCGGCCGCGGCGAGACCATCGCCGACACCGCGCGCGTGCTGTCGCGCTACGTCGACGCCATCATGATCCGCATTCTCAACCACGATGCGCTTCTGGAGCTTGCCGCGCATGCCACCGTGCCCGTCATCAACGGGCTGACGCGGCGTTCGCATCCCTGCCAGGTGATGGCGGATTTGATGACGTTTGAGGAGCATCGCGGTTCGATCGAGGGTCGCACCGTCGCCTGGACCGGCGACGATAACAATGTGTTGGCCTCATGGGCGCATGCGGCGGAGCGTTTCCGCTTCAATCTCCGCGTCGCCACGCCGCCGGAACTCGCGCCGAACAAGTCGATGCGGGCCTGGATCAAGGCGACCCAGGCGCCGATCATGCTCGGCAACGACCCGGAAGAGGCGGTGAGCGGCGCCGATTGCGTCGTCACCGACACCTGGTTCTCGATGGGCGACAAGGACGGCGAGCATCGCCACAATCTCTTGAAGCCGTATCAAGTCAACGCCAAGCTGATGTCGTTGGCTAAACCCGACGCGCTGTTCATGCACTGCCTTCCCGCCCATCGCGGCGACGAGGTCACCGACGAGGTGATCGACGGCCCGCAATCGGTCGTATTCGACGAAGCCGAAAACCGCCTGCACGCGCAAAAGGGCATTCTGGCGTGGTGTTTTGAAACGATGGGGTAACGCCGCAATGTTGTCGTCGTCCCGGCGAACGCCGGGACCCATAGTGATCTCTCATTTTCGCGATGTGGTAGACAACCTTCGTAGTAATTCACGCCGGTGGTTATGGGTCCCTGCGTTCGCAGGGACGACAGGTAATGCAGCCCCCTTTCGTTCCGCACGTTCCGATCCCAGATAAAGCGCCATGACATCACACTCCCCCGACATGAAAACCTCTCCCGAAAACGCGATCCGTGCGCCGTCGTCGATTCCCGTCGATGACGCGGTGCTGCCGTTCGAGGTCGCTTCGCTCGACCTGCGCGGTCGCTTGACGCGGCTTGGGTCGGCGCTCGACGACGTTCTGACCAAACACGATTACCCACCGCCCGTCGGCAAGTTGCTTGGCGAAGCCATGGTGCTGACGACGCTGCTCGGTTCGTCGTTGAAGTTCGACGGCCGCTTCATCCTGCAGACTCAGACCGATGGCCCGGTGTCGTTTCTGATCGTCGATTTCCAGGCGCCCGATCGCTTGCGGGCGTATGCGCGTTTCGACGCGACGCGGCTCAAGGACGGCATGGATTCCGGCGCGCTGTTGGGAAAAGGCCATCTCGCGATGACCATCGATCAGGGCCCGGACATGAGCCGCTATCAGGGATTGGTCGCGCTCGACGGCGGCGGCCTGGAAGACGCCGCGCATGAATATTTTCTTCGCTCGGAGCAGATTCCGACGCGGGTGCGGCTCGCGGTCGGCGAGGAATGGCGCGGCGGCGAGGCCCCGAAACACCGCTGGCGCGCCGGCGGCGTGCTGCTGCAATTTCTTCCCAAAGCACCGGAGCGGGCGCGGCAGGCCGACTTGCACCCCGGCGATGCCCCGGAGGGCACCATCACCCATACGGTCGAAGAAGACGATGCGTGGGTCGAAGGCCAGTCGCTGATCTCGACGATCGAAGACGTCGAGTTGATCGATCCCGAATTGTCGGGCGAGCGGCTGCTATATCGTTTGTTTCACGAACGCGGCGTGCGCGTGTTTTCTCCCCTTCGTCTGCGCGCACAATGCTCGTGCTCACGCGACGCGGTCGCCTCGATGCTCGCAAGCTTCGCTCCCGATGACCGCGCCGATATGGTGAAGGACGGCAAGGTGGTGGTGACCTGCGAGTTCTGCTCCTCGGTCTATCAATTCACGCCGCAGGAAGCGGGGGTGGAGTAGGAAGCTTACGTTGCCCGACGGGCAAATCACTGAAAAGCTGTCCAGCCCTCTCGCGAAAAATATTCCGCTTTCCCTGTCGGGCAAATCATCTCTACAAGCTCGCCCCGTCCCGTCTCATCATGAGGGCGGCTCGCGATCGTCACGAAACGCGGGACGGGATGCGGTGGACGCTTGCGGCGCTCTCGGACGAGGGGCGCGCGGCGGACGGCGAAGTCGTGTGGTCCTGACGCCCCGACGCTGGCGTCAAGTTTTGCGGGAGTTATTCCCGCGAGGCGACGGTGGCAAACAAGCCCGGTCACCGGGGAGAGCGCGAAGGAAACCGTTAAAACCATTGCGTAGGGAATGCCGGGTGATGCCGGTGTGTACCTGCGGTGACTACGCTCGTGTGCTTTTTCATTTCGCACGCGAGGCTGCGGGCGCATTGCGCGCCCGGCATTCCCTGCGCCCTCTGAATTCGAGCGGACAGGACGTGAAAGCAAAACTCGCGTGCGATGCACGGCGAGATCGCGGGGGTTTGTCTGCAAGGAAAGAAATGCGGCTGGTTTACCTCTCCCCGCAAGCGGGGCGAGGTAAGAAGTCGTCAATTCAACACCCGCTTGCTGTCGGGGCTGTCGAGCGAAAAGGTCGGCACGTCGATTTCGAAATGTTCGCCGCTTTCGCTCACCATCTGGTAGCGGCCGGTCATGAAGCCCGACGCGGTCGGAAGCGGCACGCCGCTGGTGTATTCGAAGCGTTCGCCCGGCGCGAGCACGGGTTGTTCGCCGACCACGCCCTCGCCGCGAACTTCCTGCTTGCGGCCCGAGGCGTCGGTGATGATCCAGTACCGCGTCCGCAGTTGCACCGTCTCCGCGCCGGTGTTGGTGATGACGATGGTATAGGACCAGAAATATTGACGGCTCTCGACCGAGGAGCGCTCCGGCAGGAAGTTCGGCTCGACGGTGACTTCAATCTGGCGGGTGACGGCGCGGTACATGCGAATGGTCTTTCGAAGTGTCGCGATATCATACCGAAAAGTCGGGGCGGAACCAATCGTCGACGCAACACGCGGCGCGTGGGCCTGGCCTCTTCCGCGGTTCCGCCTAACTTGCATGCAATTCGCAGGCCGATACTATGTTCTAGTCGCGCAGGGCGTTCAGAGCGGGCCTGCCAAGACGGTACGAAATAAATGACGTCTCTTGATCGAATTGCCGGACCACCCATGGCGGGCGAAGCGGATGTGCTCGCGCGGGAAAGCGCGGCCGCGCCGGCGCCGTCGGTGTCCGCCATTTTGCTTCCCACCGGCACCGAGCGGGAGCTGCGGCTCGACCTGTTTCGCGGGCTGGCGCTGTGGCTGATCTTCATCGATCATCTGCCGCCCAATCTTTTGACCTGGTTCACGATCCGCAATTACGGATTTAGCGACGCCACCGAGATTTTCATTTTCATCTCCGGCTACACCGCCGCGTTCGTTTACGGCCGCGCGATGCTCGAGTCCGGTTTCATGATTGCGACCGCGCGCATCATGCGGCGGGTCTGGCAGATTTACGTCGCCCACGTCTTTCTGTTCACGATCTTCCTGGCGGAAATTTCCTACGTCGCCACCAGTTTCGAAAACCCGCTGTACTCGGAAGAAATGGGCATCATGGATTTTCTCAAGCAGCCGGACGTCACCATCGTCCAGGCGCTGCTGTTGAGGTTCCGTCCCGTCAACATGGACGTGCTGCCGCTTTACATCATCCTGATGTCTTTTCTTCCCTTGATCCTGTGGTTGATGAAGTGGCGCGCCGACGTCGCGCTGGGGCTGTCGGTTATGCTCTATGCCGCCACCTGGCAATTCGATCTGTATCTCACGGCCTACCCGAACGGCTTCTGGGCCTTCAATCCCTTTGCCTGGCAATTGTTGTTCGTGTTCGGCGCCTGGTGCGCGCTCGGCGGCGCCCAGCGCATGTCGCGGATTCTCTCGTCGCGGATCACGCTTGCGATTGCGGCCGCCTATCTGCTCGCCGCGTTTTTCGTGACGATGACCTGGTATTGGCCGCAGCTGAACTATTTGATGCCGCGTTGGCTCGAGCAATGGATGTATCCGATCAACAAGGCCGATCTCGATGTGCTCAGGTTCGCGCATTTTCTGGCGCTGGCGGCGATCACGGTGCGGTTTCTCCCGAGGGAGTGGCCGGGATTGAAGTCACGCTGGCTACGGCCGCTGATCCTGTGCGGGCAGCATTCACTGGAGATTTTCTGTCTCGGCGTGTTCCTGGCCTTCGCCGGACATTTCGTGCTGGCCGAAATCTCCGGGGGGGCCGGGTTGCACTTCATTATCAGTGTTTCCGGAATCCTGATTATGTGCGCCGCAGCATGGGTTTTTTCATGGTACAAGCGGGTCGCCGACAAGAATGCGACCCGAACAAAGGGCTTCGGCGGCAACGCCGATATGGCGGGAGGTGGGGCATGAAAAAGGCCATCCTCGGCCTCACGATGCTGGTTGGTTGTTTGACCGCAGCGCCTGCGCATGCGGAAGACACCCCCGCGAGCTGCGAGGTCCGACCTTACCTCCTCGCAAGCGAAAGTGCGCTGCCTAAGGTCGCTGGTGCCATCAAGAGCGGGCGTCTGGACATTCTGGTGGTAGGCAGCCGGTCGTCGACCATCGGGACATCCAACACGTCGGATGCGAGCGCCTATCCCGGCCGGTTACAGGCGGCGCTGACGGAGAAGCTGCCCTCGGTCGCGGTGAACGTATCGGTAGAATTGCAGGTCAAGAAAACCGCCGATGAAGCAGCCGCCAGCTTCGTTAAGCTCCTGGAAAGTAAAAAGCCTGTTTTGGTGATCTGGCAAACCGGCACCGTCGACGCCATGCGCTCGATCGATCCCGAAGATTTTCGCGCCGCCGTCGACGACGGGATTGTTGCGCTGCAAAACGCGGGAGCCGACGTGGTTTTAATGAATCCACAATATAGCCCGCGCACGGAAACGATGATTTCGGCGGCCCCCTATTTAGATAATATGCGCGTGGTGGCCCAGGAGCATGATATTCCGCTGTTCGATCGGTTCACCATTATGAGTTACTGGAACGACACTGGGGATTTCGACCTGTTCAGCGCTTCGCGCGGCCTCGAACTTGCCAAGCGCGTCCACGACTGCCTTGGCCGCGCGCTGTCGCAATTCGTGATCAATGCGGCTCATCTCGGTCCCGCGCACCAGAATTGAGGATTTAGCGTTAATGAGTTGTTGTCGCCCTTTTTGCCGAAGTACATCGCTGGCGGCGGTCGCGGCGCTGATGCTGCTGACGCCGACATCGGTCGCGTCCGTGCGCGCCCAGGCCGCGCAAGCGGCACAACAGCCGGTTCAGACCGGCATTGCCAAATCTGATAGCGCCACATCCGGTAGTGCCAATTCGCCGGCGGCGCCGCCGGCCACCGCCGGCAACGTCGCCGCGGTCGAGCCGGCCAATACGCCGCAGTCAAAGAGCATCGCCACCAGGGCGATTGAAAAGGTGAAGGCGGCCGCGAAATCGGCCGGCGACATTTTCAGCCGTGTTCCGTGCCTGCCGCCGAAGGGCGTCGCCAAATCGATGGGGTCGCTGCCGCATGTCGCGGGCAAGCTCGCCGCCGGAGAACCGGTGGTGATCGTCGCGTTCGGATCGTCCTCGACGGTCGGTTACGGCACGACGTCGCCCGAATACACCTATCCGAACCGGCTCGCCGAGCAGCTGCACCGGCATTACCCGGGCGCCGACATTACCGTCGTCAATCGCGGCCAGGGCGGCGAAGACGCGCCCGAAATGATGAAGCGGCTGCAGACCGCGGTGCTCGACATGAAGCCGGATCTCGTGATCTGGCAGGTCGGCACCAACGCCGTGTTGCGCAACTTCGACCCCACTGAGACCGCGAAGCTCGTGGAAGAAGGTATTGCGCGCATTCAGGCCGCCGGCGCCGATCTGGTGCTGGTCGATCCGCAATATTCTCCGCGGGTCAACGAGCACGCCGAAAGCACCGGCCAGATGGTGAAACTGCTCGGCAAGGCCGCCGAACTTCGCCATGTCGGGATTTTCCCGCGCTTCCAAGTGATGCGCGATTGGCACGAGAAGCAGGCGATTCCGATCGACAATTTCGTGATCTCCGACGGCTTGCACATGAGCGATTGGGGCTACGCGTGTTTCGCCCAGTTGCTCGGCGACGACATCATCAAATCGGTCGGCCAGATCAAGCTCGGCGTCAACGTGCCGTCCAAAGTGCAGACCTATCGGCCGATGTAAGGTGAGCGAGCGCGGTTTTTTTTGGTGTCGTCCCCGCGAACGCGGGGAGGTGGATTCACATTCGAAGTGCAACAGTTGGCGAGCAAAGACCTCTGCCGGGGTGTGCCAGTCAAGACATTTGCGCGGGGTTGAGTTGTAGGCCAGCACGCAGTTGGCGAGATGGCCGGGCGTGAGGGTGCCGAGGTCGGTCTTGCGGGGAATGTTGCGGCGCATGCGGCCGATGGCGTTTTCGACGCCGCCCTTTTGCCAGGGCGCGTAGGGGTCGCAGAAGTAGGTCTGGATGTTGAGCGGATGCAATTCGTAGTGGCGGGCGAACTCGGTGCCGTTGTCGAAGGTGATGGTCTGGCGGAGGCCTTGTGGCAGCGGCGCCAGCAGGCGGGCAATGATGCTGGCGACGGGACGGGCGGCTTTGCCGGGCAAGCGGACGGCGATCAGCAGGCGCGAAGCTCGTTCATGCAAGGTGAGGATGGCCTGCCCGTAGCGGGAGAACATCATCAGGTCGGCTTCCCAGTGGCCTGCGACCGCGCGGTCTTCGACGTGAGGCGGCCGCCGCGCGATCGGCACCCGGGCTTCGATATGGAGCGCGGACGAGCCACCCTTGCGGCCCCGGAAGCCTCGTTTGCTCTTGCCGCGCGGCAGGTAGCGCCGCCAGCTATAGTCCTTGGTGCGCGCGATCTGGGCATGAATGAAGCGGTAGATGCTTTCCGGTGAGATCACCGGGGCGCCCTGCTGTCGAGCCAGAAAGCCGCAGACTTGTTCCGGCGACCAACCACGACCCAGGCCTTCCAGCACCTGCGCGCGCAACGCGGCATCGCGTTCCAGCCGCGCGCCCTTCCAGCGCCGCCCCTTGGTCTGGGCCTGCGCATAGGCCGGTTGGTAGCCGACCTGGCGCCCGCTGTTACGCTTCAACTCCCGGGATACAGTCGATGGCGAGCGATCCAGAGCTGACGCGATTTGCCGGATCGAGCGGCCCTCTGCATGAAGCCTGGCAATCGCACACCGGTCTTCCAGCGAAAGCTGGTCATATTGTCGGTCCATCGCAACACCCTAATCTGGTGTTGCACTTCGTTTGAGAACTTAGGGGACCCATAACCACCGCTATTAATTTGGTAGGACGATGGTTGCTCCAGTTCTTAAAAATACAAGCGCCGGTGGCTATGGGTCCCTGCTTTCGCAGGGACGACGATAGACTGTCGTTGCCTCACGCCATCTGCAGCGCCGCGTCGAGGTCCTCGATCAGATCGTCGGCGTGTTCCAGTCCGGCCGAGAATCGGATGAGGCCTTCGCTGATGCCAAGCTCGCTTCTCGCCTCCGGCGTCAACCGCTGATGCGTGGTGGTCGCGGGATGAGTGACGAGGCTCTTGGCGTCGCCGAGATTGTTGGAAATCTTCGCAAGCTTCAGCGCGTTGAGCGTGCGGAACGCCGCCGCCTTGCCGCCTTTGACCTCGAAGGCCACCAGCGTCGATCCGGCGCGCATCTGCTTCTTCACCAAGGCGGCCTGCGGATGATCGGCGCGGCCCGGATAAATCAGCCGGGAAATTTTCGGATGCCTGGCGAGTGCGTCCGCCACCGCCGCCGCGGTTTCGGTCTGCGCGCGCACGCGGACGGCCAAGGTCTCCAACCCCTTGAGCAGCACCCAGGCGTTGAATGGCGACATCGAGGGTCCGGTCTGGCGCAGAAAATTGTGGATGTGCTCGCCGATGAAAGCTTCGGAAGAAAGAATGATTCCGCCGAGGCAACGGCCCTGGCCGTCGATGTGCTTGGTTGCGGAATACACCACGACATCGGCGCCCAATTGCAAGGGGCTCTGCCAGATCGGGGTGGCAAACACGTTGTCGACGATCAGCCGCGCGCCGCCCGCGTGGGCTATCGTAGCGATCGCGGCAATATCGAGCACCTCGAGCGTCGGATTGGTCGGGCTCTCCAGAAAACAGGTCTTGGTGTTCGGCCGCATCGCGCGGCGCCATTGGTCGAGATCGAGGCCGTCGACCAAGGTGGAAGCGATGCCGTAACGCGGCAGCAGATCTTCCACCACGTAGCGACAGGACCCGAACATGGCTTTCGCGGCGATCACATGATCGCCGGCCTTGAGCGGCGCGAGAATGGCCGTCGTCACCGCGGCCATGCCGGTGGCGGTGGCACGCGCGGCTTCCGCGCCCTCAAGTTCGATCATGCGGCGTTCGAACATGGTGACGTTCGGGTTGGAAAAGCGCGAATAGAGAAAGCCCGGATCTTCGCCCTTGAAGCGTGCCTCGCATTGTTCCGCGCTGTCGTAGACGAAGCCCTGGGTGAGAAACAGCGCCTCGGATGTTTCGCCGAACGGCGAGCGCAAGGTCCCCGAATGGACCAGCCGGGTTTCGGGACGGTAGCGGGCGGTGGGTGACGCGGATGCGTTGGACTGAGACATGTGACCTCCATCGTGACCACGGCAAAAAATGGTCACAAAAAACCGGCCTGGAAAATTTCCACAGGCCGGGATCACACGTGTCCCCGGCCTGTTTAGCGATTTATTTAACGTGGCTGCAAGCCGGCCGGCTCAAATCACCACGGGATAAGTCATGCTCTTATTCGCTCACGCCCTTTCCGTCAAGGCGGCCATCGGATAACCGGTAAATGTCCGCATTTTCAGCGTCTGGATGGCGCGTAAAGCCATCCCGAGGACTTAGCTCGTGACGTTCACGCTTCAATCCGGCGCCAACGGCATTCTACCCGACCGCATGATCGCGGCGATGGCGGATGCGGGCCTCATTCTGCCGGCCTATCCGTTTATCGAAAGCCAGATTCAACCGGCGAGCCTCGATCTGCGTCTCGGCGACGTCGCCTATCGGGTGCGGGCGAGCTTTTTGCCGGGGCCCGGCGCGACGGTGGCCGAACGCATCGATCAATTGAAGCTGCATGAAATCGACCTGACCGACGGCGCGGTGCTGGAGACCAATTGCGTCTACATCGTGCCGCTTCTGGAGTCGCTCGCGTTGCCGCCGGAGATCGTGGCTTCCGCCAATCCGAAAAGCTCGACCGGACGGCTCGATGTGTTCACGCGCGTGATCGCGGACGGCACGCGGCGGTTCGACATGATCGGCGCCGGCTATCACGGCCCGCTCTATGCCGAGATCAGTCCGAAGACGTTTCCGGTGTTGCTGCGGGAGGGATCGCGGCTCTCCCAGGTTCGCTTTCGCGCCGGCGATGCGATCCTCAATGCCGACGAACTCGACGCGCTGCATGATCGGGAGCGGTTGGTCGATTGCGACGACGCTGACTTGGTCAATGGCGTGGCGCTGAGCGTCGATCTTTCCGGCAAGAACGCCGGCGGATTCGTCGGTTACCGCGCCAAGCGCCACACCGGCGTGGTCGATATCGATCGCCGCGGCGGCTACCAGGTCGACGAATTCTGGGAGGCGATTGCCGCGCGGCCCGACGGCAGCCTCATTCTCGATCCCGGCGAGTTCTATATTCTCGCCTCGAAGGAGGCTGTGCAGGTGCCGCCGGATTACGCCGCCGAGATGGTGCCGTTCGATCCCTTGGTCGGCGAATTCCGGGTGCATTACGCGGGATTTTTCGACCCCGGCTTCGGCTACGCCGGCGCCGGCGGCAAGGGCTCGCGCGCCGTGCTGGAAGTGCGCTCGCGCGAGGTGCCGTTCATCCTCGAGCACGGCCAGATCGTCGGCCGTCTGGTGTACGAGAAAATGCTGTCGCGGCCCGATGCGATGTACGGCCAGCGCATCGGCTCGAACTATCAGGCGCAGGGCCTGAAGCTGAGCAAGCATTTTCGGGTGTAGTTGCCATAGCCAAGAGCGTCGGCGTGGGGTCCTTTGTGGGCGATTCTCTATTATTTACAATGATCCAGTTGACAGGTTCCCTCGGCTGATTACCTTGGCGGGCCTGGGGAAGGCGATCTCCCCATGAGGCGACATGCTGAAGAATCGCGTCTCACATAATGCAAGGACTCACTCACGATCTCGCACGGCCCGATGTCGGGCTGTACGAGACCTCCTACTATGAGTGCCGCGATCGAAGAAGTTCGGGCCGCGCATTTAAACAATCGGGGCCTTAGGCCCAACAAACTTGTGACGCGTGCTCGAGCAAGAATGATGCGAAGAAAAGTCCTTCTCCGGTGTTCGTTCAGTGTCGGAGTTATTGCTAGGAGCGGCCGCAGAGTTTCTCGGAGCCTGCGGATGCCGCTTTGGATGGAGACAACGCGATGAACCTAGTGTCGTTCGCACTGCGGCGTCCGATCTCGCTGCTCGTGATGGTGCTGGCTTCCGCCTTGGTCGGATTTTTCGCACTCGATCGCATGGCGCGGGACATCTTCCCGGATTTGGGCGTCCCGGTGCTGTATGTGGCGCAACCTTTCGGCGGCATGGACCCGGCGCAGATGGAAGGGTTCATCGTCAATTATTATGAATTCCATTTCCTCTTCATCACCGGTATCGAGCACGTCGAAAGCAAGTCGATCCAGGGCATGGGGCTGCTCAAGCTCCAATTCCATCCCGGCACCAACATGGCGCAGGCGGTGGCGGAGACGGTGTCCTATGTCGATCGCGCCCGCGCCTTCATGCCCACGGGAACGGTGCCGCCTTTCGTACTGCGCTTCGACGGCGGCAGCGTGCCGGTCGGCAATCTTGTCTTCTCCAGCAAGACTAAAACCGTGGCCGAGCTTCAGGACGCAGCGCTCTTCAAGGTCCGCCCGTTGTTCGCGACCTTGCCGGGCGTTTCGGCGCCACCGCCTTTCGGTTCGAGCCAGCGGACCATCGTGATCCGCGCCGATTCCAACAAGCTGCGTGCCTACAACATGTCGCCCGACGAGGTGGTACGGGCGCTCAGCGCCGGCAACACCATCAGCCCATCGGGCAACGTTCGCATCGGCGACCTCTTGCCGATGGTGCCGGTCAATTCGGTGGTAGGGGACATCAAAGGCCTCAACGACATTCCTATCCGCTCGCAGGGCACCCAGACGGTCTTCATCCGCGACATCGGGAAGGTCGAAGACAGCTCGGATATCCAGACCGGCTACGCGCTGGTGGATGGACGCCGCACGGTTTACATCCCCGTCACCAAACGGGCGGACGCCTCAACCCTTGCCGTGGTCCAGGCCGTCAAGGACAGCTTGCCACGCTTTCAATCGGTGCTGCCGGACGATATCGCGGTCAGCTACCAGTTCGACCAATCCCCTTATGTGACGCGTGCGATCGACGGCCTATTCTTCGAAGGTGCGCTCGGCGTGGTTCTCACCGGACTCATGATCCTCCTTTTCTTGCGGGATTGGCGCAGTGCGCTCGTCGTGGTGTTGAACATTCCTCTCGCGATCCTTGCCGCGGTGACGGCGTTATGGATGTCGGGTCAGACGATCAACATCATGACGTTGGGCGGGCTGGCGTTGGCTGTCGGCATCCTCGTCGACGAGGCGACGGTCACGATCGAGAACATTCATACCCGCCTTGCCGAGGGACTTAGCCTTGCCCGCGCCGCGAGCGTGGCGACGGCCGAGACGACATTGCCGCGGTTTGTGGCCATGCTCTGCATTCTCGCGGTGTTCATCCCGACGTTCTTCATGAAGGGCGCCGCGCATAACCTGTTCGTGCCGCTGGCCTCGGCCGTCGGTTTCTCGATGGTGGCGTCATATCTGCTTTCCAGCACCTTTGTGCCGATCCTGGCGGTCTGGATGTTGCCCGCGGCGAATACGCATGGAGAGCCGCAAGAGACGTTCTTCGATAGGCTGCGCGGCAGGTACGACCGGTTCGCGCACCGGGTCATGAGCCGACGGCGGATCGTGGTGCTTTCGTACCTCGCAATCAGCGGCGCCATCATTCTGGTGATCGGCAGCACGCTCGGTAACGAGATTTTCCCGGTGGTGGATACCGGGCAATTCCAATTGCACCTGCGGGCGCCGGCGGGAACGCGGATCGAACGCACTGAGAAGATCGCGTTGCAGACGCTAGATGCGATCAAGCGCGAGGTTGGGCCCGACAACGTGGAAATCACCCTCGGCTTTGTCGGCACTCAGCCGCCCAACTATCCCATCAACAGCATCTATCTCTGGAGTTCCGGCTCCGAGGAAGCGGTGCTGCAGGTCCAGCTCAAGCCGGGCACCGGTATTCGGATCGAGGATTTGAAGGAACGGCTGCGCCAGAAACTGCCGCAGGAATTGGCCGGGGTGCGGTTCTCGTTTGAACCGAGCGACATCGTCAGCCGGGTGATGAGCTTCGGCGCCCCGACCCCGATCGAAGTGGCGGTGACCGGACAGAACCTCGCCGACAGCCGCCAGTTCGCCGAAAAGCTCCGCGAGAAACTGGCCGAGGTGCCGACGCTACGGGACCTCGCGTTCGAGCAAGAACTTGATTATCCGACGGTAAAGGTCGCCGTGGACCGAGAGAGAGCGGGCGTCCTGGGCATCACCACGGATGACGTAGCGAAATCGGTCGTCGCAGGCACGTCGTCGAGCCGTTACACGTCGGCCAATTATTGGGCCGACCCCCGAAGCGGCATTGGCTATCAGGTGCAGGTCGCTATCCCTGAGCAGCAGATGAATTCGATTGAGGAGGTGAAGAACCTTCCCATCGCCCGCCGCGCGGGTCAACAGATCGATCTGCGCAACGTCGCCAGCGTCACCGACGGCACGGCGCTTGGCGAATATGATCGCTATAATCAGCAGCGCATGCTGACGTTGAGCGCAAACATCTCCGGCGAGGATCTGGGACGAGCGGCAACCCGTGTTCAGCAAGCGATCAAGGAGGCTGGCAAGCCGCCCGAGCGCGTGAATGTGACCGTGCGAGGTCAGGTTCAGCCGATGCTGGAAATGTTCGGGGGCTTGCGTCTGGGGCTTTTGATCGCGGTCGGCGTCATCCTTTTGCTGCTCGCGGCAAACTTCCAATCGTTGCGGCTGTCCCTGGCGGTCGGGCTGACAATCCCCGCCGTCATCGCCGGCGTCGCGACCGCGCTTTGGCTGACGCGGACGACGCTCAACATTCAGTCCTTCATGGGCGCGATCATGGCCATCGGCGTGGCGGTGGCAAACGCCATCCTGCTCGTGACCTTCGCCGAGCGCAGTCGGGCCGAGGGCCGCGAACCGTGGGAGGCGGCGATCGAAGGGGCTAGCAGCCGCCTGCGGCCGATCCTGATGACCAGCTTCGCGATGATTGCCGGAATGATCCCAATGGCGCTCGGTCTTGGCGAAGGCGGCGAACAAACCGCGCCGCTGGGGAGGGCCGTGATCGGGGGCCTCATCGGCGCCACTTGCGCCACGCTCGTTGTGCTGCCGGCGATCTTTGCCACGCTGCAATCGCGGCACGCTCGCCTTTCCGCCTCGCTCGATCCCGACGATCCGCACAGCGCCTATTTCGAGCCGGAATCGGAGTTCGCGACAGTTGCGACTCCTGATAGTCGACGCGTCGAACCCCATGCTCGCGCGGCTGAATGAGCAAACAGCCGGAATGGATATAGAAAGGGCCGAAGACAATGAATGTCATGAATCGAACGCGCCTGAAGGTCTTGGTGGTGACGGTAGTCGTTCTCGGCGCCGGAACTATCGTCACCAAGCGACATCTGGCGGCATCGTCACCGGCAGCGGATGCGACGGAGACGGATAGCCGCCCGCGGGTCGAGCTTGCACATCCGCGCCGCCTCACGGTGGCGCAACGTCTGCAAACCAACGCCACGCTTGAAGCCTTCGAAGAAACCGACCTGTTCGGGAAAGTTTCCGGATACGTCTCAGATGTTCGCGTCGATATCGGCGATCACGTCAAGGCGGGCCAGGTGCTCGCGGTGATCGACATCCCCGAAATGCACAAGGAGCTCGCTGAAGCCAAGGCCCAGCTCGACTCAAAGCAAAGGTCTCTAGAGGTCACGCTCCGCGAGGTGGATCACCGCAAAGCGGACGTGACGCTTCAAGACGCCACTTTGAAACGGCAGGAGGTGCTGTTTGGCGGGCGCGCTGTTTCCGACCAGACCCTTGATGAGGTGAGGGCTAAGAACCAGATCGCCAAGGCCGATCTCGGCGTCGCGGAAGCGAACCAAGCCTTCGCTGCGGCTCAGGTCGATCTCGCCGCTGCGACCGTGGAGAAGATCAAGACGCTGCTGGACTATTCGAAGATCGTGGCGCCGTTCGATGGCGTGGTGGCCCGGCGGCTGGCGAACCGGGGTGATCTGGTCCAGGCGGCCACCAGCACGCGGACGACGCCGCTTTTCACGGTCCAACGGATCGACATTATCCGGGTGTTTTGCGACGTACCGGAAGACGACGTGCCCTACCTCCGCATCGGCGATCCGGCCATCATCAAGCCGGCTGGCTTCAAGGGCCAACCTTATGTCGGCAAGGTGACCCGCTTCTCGCGGCGCCTCGATCCCCAGACGCGCAACATGCGGACCGAGATCGACCTAGCTAACCCCGAGGAACGGCTCTATCCGGGCATGTATGCGCAGGTCTCGTTCGAGATGAACCGGCGCCCGGACGCGCTTACGGTGCCTGCAGCGTCTGTGGGTTCCGACAACGCAGGTAGCTTCGTCTACACCGTCAATGACAACCGCATCACACGCGTCATCATCAAGAACGGTGTGGTGGATAACGGCAACGTCGAGGTGACCGAGGGCCTGTCGGAAGATATGTCTGTGGTAGCTACGATTAAGAGCGCGCCGCCACCGGGAACATTGGTGCAACCGCCGATGCCGCCGAAGAATTCGTAAGCGCCGAGATTGAGTGCAGCCAAGCCTTGGCGGCGAGTGAGACGGGGGCCGAGACGTGAGACCTTTGTGGCGACAGGCGGCGCTGACGCTCGTTCTCGCGCTCGTCACCGGCTGCACCGATTTCCTCAATCGAGAGAACGCGCGGGTCCCTCATCCGTCCGTTGCTCCGGCAACCCAGCCGGTAACCGCGCTCAAGATCGAGCAGTCGCAAATCAGGCCGATGTACGAACGTCGGATGCTGGCGACAGATCTGCCGACCACCGTTCGCGTCGCGATGACCCACAGCATCGATATTCAAGCCGCACAGGAGCGCATCGCTGCCGCGCGCGGAGAGTACGAAGCCAGCATCGGCTTGATCTTCCCGTCCTTGACACCCAACGTCACAGCTCTGGGTCTTGAAGGAGCAGTGGCAACGCCGGCCGGCCTTGCGGTGCAAGGCTTCAACCATGTGTTTCCGATCGCGGCCCTTCAATGGATAATCAATCCGGGTCAGGTGGCTTATAATGTCATCGCGTCGAAACGACGCCTTGAGGCGTCCGATCAACGGGACCTGGCCGTCATCCAAGAGACGACGCGCGTGGCAGCGGTGCAATATTACGATGTCGTTTTGGCCCAGGCACAAGTGGGCATTGCGCGTCGTGCGCTGCAAGAAGCGGAGGAGCTACTTCGCCTCGAGCGCCTGCGCGCCAAGACCGGCACTGGACTTCCGGTAGACGAATTACGAGCGGAGGCCGCACTTGCGCTCAGACGTCAAAATGTTCTGACGGCCTTGAATGCTTTCTACAACGCATCGGTCGCGCTGACCGGCACTTTGTATCTCGATCCGACCGTCATGCTGGTACCGAGAGCGGGAAGTGTGAGACAAAAAGCGCTCGTGCGCGAGGACCTGTCGATAGACCAGATGCTCTTTACTGCAACATACTACCGACCTGACCTGGAAGCGGTTCGAGCACTGGCGGCGGCGGCTGATGCAGATACAGGCGCAACTACCTGGGGTGGCTTGGGCCCGCAGGTTCTGGCTTCGCGTACCTTTACGACCCGGCCGCCGGCGCAGGCGATAGCCGATACCGAATATCGGCAACAGGTATACACGGCGACCGGCGGTTTCAATTGGAGCCTCGCCAGCTTCGGCAGGATAAAGACCGCGGCGGCCAATGCGAAAATCGCCGGCCTCGACGTGGAACGCCAATTGGACCTTGTTCAGGCTGCCGTTGTCACCGCGCACCAGACAAGCCTGACGGCCAAACAGACGATCCCGATCGCTCAGCAGGAGGTGAAATCGGCAGAGGAAGCGCTGCGACTGACACGCAAGAACCTGGAGACGGGTACTGGCCTGACAATCGACGTTCTAGTCGCACAGGACGCTGCCGACCAGGCGCGTCTGCGATATGCGACTGCGATCGTCCGTTACAATCAAGCGGAGATCAACTTGCTGGCTGCTCTGGGCCTCATCGACCAAGCGAGTGTTGCCGCACGCAATCCGTGAAGGTGCCTGCGCTTGCATGGGGTGCCTCATTTGGCAACGCTCGTACAGGCCGAGGATACGTTGAACGAGGCGCGGCTGCGCTATGCCAGTGCCGTGACGGCCTACAATCAATCACAGGTCAATTTGTTGGCGGCTCTTGGCTTGATCGACGATATCAGCTTGACGCCCGGCAAACATGTAGCGTTGGCTCCGAACATTATACCGGCCGTGTCAGGTGTTAAGTGATGCCATAGACCGCAATCGACTTTGCTCGCGAGGATCTGCAATCCTAGCTTATTGCGCCGCGGACTTCGCCGATGGCGTCACGCGCCACACCGCGTTGCCGACATCGTCGGCCACCAGCAGTGCGCCTCGTTTGTCGATCGCGACGCCGACCGGCCGTCCTTGCGCTTCGCCGTTGTCGTTGAGAAATCCGGTCAGCACGTCCTGCGGCTTGCCCGAAGGCTTGCCATTGGCAAAGGGCACGAAGATCACCTTGTAGCCGGCGCGGGGCTTGCGATTCCACGAACCGTGCTGACCGATAAAGGCGCCGCCGGCCATCTCCTTCGGAAACAGATTGCCGGTATTGAACGTCAGACCCAGCGAGGCCGTATGGGCGCCGAGCGCGTAATCCGGCACGATCGCTTTCGCCACCAGATCGGGCCGCGGCGGGCTGACGCGGTCGTCGATGTGCTGGCCGAAATAGCTGTAAGGCCAGCCATAGAAGCCGCCGTCCCGCACCGAGGTCATGTAATCCGGCACCAGATCGTTGCCGAGTTCGTCGCGCTCGTTGACGACGACCCACAGCGCGCCGCTTTGCGGTTGCCACGCCGGCCCGTTCGGATTGCGAAGGCCCGACGCGAAGACGCGGCGCTTGCCGGTCGTGCGATCGATCTCGAGCACGCTCGCGCGGTCGGTCTCGACCTCGATGCCGTTTTCGCCGACGTTGCTGTTGGAGCCGACGGTTGCGTAAAGCTTCGATCCGTCGCGACTGGCGATGAGATCCTTGGTCCAATGATGATTGAGGGCGCCGGCGGGCAAGTCCACAAGCTTCACGCCCGGCGCGGTGATTTTGGTGTCACCGGCATGGTAGGGAAATTTCATGATCGCATCGGAGTTGGCGACGTAGAAATCGTCGCCGACCAGCGCCATGCCAAACGGCGAGTTCAGCCCTTCGAGAAACACGCTCCTGGTCTCAGTGACGCCGTCGCCATCGGCATCCCGCAACAGCGTGATGCGGTTCGCACTCGGCGTCCCGGCGCCGGCACGGCTCACCACCATTTTCGTGACCCAGCCCTTGATGCCCTTTTCATCGTCGGGTCTCGGCGGGGCATTGGTCTCGGCCACCAGCACGTCGCCATTCGGCAGAACGTAAAGCGTGCGCGGATGGTCGAGCCCGGTGACGAATGCATTGACCGCCATTCCCTTGGCGGCGAGGGGTTTGCCGCCGGCCGGCCAGCCGGTCGCGGTGGCGATGTTGATGGTCGGTATCAAGGAAGATTCGGGCGCCGGCAAAATCGGCGAAGGCCCGAAGGTCTGTTCGGCGGCCGCCGTGTCCTGCTCGTTGCAAGCAGCAAGCGAAAGCGCCAGGGCCCCGACACATATCGCCCGCACAAGATTGTCGCGCATGTTCGCTCTCCGCCTGTGGCTGTACATGACGTGAAAACTTGCCGGATGTTCACAGCGTTCGGCATCAAAGTCATTAGAAATGATGCGCAGGTCGGCGGCGCTGCGAACGCATAGCCAGAGCCGTGTTCAACGGCAGATAAATTATCCGTGCGGGCGTGGGGCGAGCGGCAGAAGCACGTCGAACAGCGTCTTGCTGCTTGTCGAGTGCGCGCCCTCGATCGAAAGCAGCCGCCGCCTGGAGATGACGCCGGCGTTGGGAGAAATCCTGTCCGGGCCGCCGGCTTCGCCGACGCGATGGCAAGGCACGATGATCATGAAAGGGTTGTGGGCGATCGCTTTGGCGACCGAATGCGTGGCGCCCGAAGCGCCAACGTGCGCGGCGATCTGGCTATGGTGGAGGGTTTCGCCGCGTGGGATCGTCCGCACGAAATCGTAAACGCGCCGGCTGAATATCGCTATGCCGCTCATATCGAGGATAACGTCGGAGAAATCGCAAGCTCCGCCGCGCAGCGACGCTGCAATGCCTTCAATGGCAATTTCGACATTCGGCGATGGGCGAAGTTCGCGCGCCTCGGGATAGAGCCGAAACAGACGGCGGCGGGTTTCGATCTCCCGCGCTTCAGGGAGCTGCACGCCGACGACGCCGAGATCGCTCCATGCGATCCCGCATCGGCCTAACCCCGTATCGAAAATGGTGTACCCAAGCCCCGCCATAACGCCACTTACCCCGAAAGCATCATAGCATTGTCATAGACGGGCGCATATGGAAAATTAGGAAGGGGATAAGGTCGGCGATGAAGTGATAGGCAACGCGTCAATCCGCTTGGCGGACCACGCGGTCTCGGCTAAATCAAGTGAACTAGGCGACCGCGGGCGTAGTTCAATGGTAGAACGGCAGCTTCCCAAGCTGCATACGAGGGTTCGATTCCCTTCGCCCGCTCCAGTCCTGCAAAGGTTGACCGATCGACGGCAGACTTGGACTATCTTTCGCCTCCGATCGCGCGTAGGGTTTCGCCCGTCGCAAGACGATGGCGCTGAAACTTAGAGCGGACCGCGGGCAGACCCGGGGGCAGTACCCGGCGCCTCCACCTTAGCAGCTTGAGCTTAAAGGTCTCATATCGGTGAGATGGATATTGCCGGTGAGATCGATTTTGTCGGAAGGCAGAATCCCTGGGCTGCTATGGCGGGGGCGAAACAGGATCGATGGTCGCGAAGAAGCTCTGAATTGTGCCCGGCATGATACCGCCGTTATCGGGTCAAAAACCTAAATGCAAACGATAACGTTGCATTGAACGAAGTGCGCCTCGCGGCGTAACCTGTTCGGGGTATATCAGGAACCGCCCACAGGAGGAATGCCATGCTGTCGCGCTTTGTCATGTCTCTCGGATTTATCGCAGGTCTATCTCCCCTCGCAGCCCAGGCGGCCGAGCGGCCGGTGGTGGTGGAGCTGTTCACCTCGCAAGGATGTTCGTCCTGTCCGCCCGCGGACGCATATTTGAGGGAATTGTCGACGCAGAGAGCCGACGTTCTGCCGCTCGCTTTCCACGTCACCTATTGGGATGGTTTGGGTTGGAAGGACCCCTATTCGATGCAAGCCGCGACGCAGCGCCAGGACCTGTACGGTCGTCGCTTCGGTGACGGGTCGTATACGCCGGAGATCGTCGTCGATGGCGCCGCCGGCATGGTCGGTTCGCGTCGCAGCGATGTCGGCGCGGCGATCGAAAGGGCAAAGCGCACCAGCCGCACCGCGGCGGCCGTCAGCGTCACCAAGAACGGCGAACAGGTTTCGATCCAGGTCGGTTCCGGCACCGGGACGGGAAGGATTTTGCTGATCGGCTTCGATCGCGAACACACCACCGCGATCGGGCGCGGCGAAAACGGCGGGCGAACGTTGACGGAAGCGAACATCGTCCGATCGATCCGCGCGGTCGGTCAATGGTCGGGCGCGGCGCTCCGCATCAACGAGCAATTCCCCGAAGGCCAGGACGTCGCCGTCGTGCTGGAAGCCCCCGACGGTCAGATCGTCGGCGCGGCGCGGTTAGGGGTTGGCGGTTCGACCTGAGCGGTCACAACCAACTTCAACCGGGACGCATGATGACGCGCGCTCGCCTCAGTCTTGTCGTCGTGCTGTCCGCGGGCTTTACGTCGTGCGCTAGTGTCGTCGCGCACGCCGCGGCGAGTGCTTGGGTCGGCGACAATCGCGTGGCGGTGCGCCTGATTACCGCGACCGACCATCTCGCTGCGGGGATGACGCTCGAGGCCGGACTGGAATTTCGCTTTGCCAAGGGTTGGCACGGCTATTGGCGCACGCCAGGCGATGCCGGCATTGCGCCGATGGTCGATTGGTCCGGTTCGGAAAACATTTCACGCGAAGAAATCGCCTGGCCGGCGCCATCGCGGCTTGTCATCGAGGATCTGCAGAACAGCGTCTATGCGGACCACGTCGTACTTCCGGTCACCTTGTTTCTAAAACAGGCCGGCGCTCCGGTTCGGATCAAGGCTTCGCTCGCTTACGCCGCCTGTTCGGATATTTGCGTGCCCTATCAGGCCGAGCTGACGCTTTCCGTGGCCCCAGGCGCCGGCGGAACGTCCGCGGAAGCCGCGCTGATCGATGCCGCGCGAAAGACCGTGCCCGGCACGCCGGCGGCGGCCGGCATCGAGATCGTCACCACGCGCGTCGAGCCAAGCGCATCCGAACCGATCTTGGTGGTCGATCTGCGAAGTGCCGATCGACCGTTCGTGCGGCCCGATCTGTTTGTCGAAGGCGTCGGCAACGGTCTTCCGGCAGCGCCGGAAGTCGCTCTCGGGGCCGGCGGCAAAACCGCGCGCCTCACCGTCCGGCTTCCCACCCTGCCGCCGGCCGACCGGTCGTTGACCCTGACGTTGACCGATGACGGTCGCGCCGCGGAATTCACGGCGAGATAACGCGGCCTTATGGTTCGAGACGCGCGGCGTTGCCGCGCTCCTCACCATGAGGGTTTAGAGGACGTCATCCTGAGGAGCATCGCCAACGGGTCGCGCGAATGCGCGCCCGATGACAGGCTCCGCGATGCGTCTCGAAGGATGAAGCCGCTGCTCACCCCACTGCCTTCGCCGCCGCCCGCCCGGCGTTGCGGCCCGAGAACAGGCAGCCGCCGAGGAAGGTGCCTTCCAGCGAGCGGTAGCCGTGCATGCCGCCGCCGCCGAAGCCGGCCGCTTCGCCGACGGCGTAAAGTCCGCCCATGATGCGGCCATCTTGGCCGAACACGCGCGAGTCGAGGTCGGTCTCGAAGCCGCCGAGCGTCTTGCGGGTGAGGATGTTGAGTTTCACCGCGATCAAAGGGCCATGCGCGGGGTCGAGAATCCGGTGCGGCTTTGCGGTGCGGATCAGCCGGTCGCCGATATAGTTGCGCGCGTTGTGGATGTTCATCACCTGCGTATCCTTGACGTAAGGATTGTCGATCTCGCGGTCGCGCGCCTCGATCTGCGCCTTTATGTGTTCGAGCTTCAAGAGCTTGTCGCCGACCAACGCATTCATGGCGCCGACGAGGTCGGCGAGATTGTCGCGCACGATGAAATCGACGCCGTGGGTCTTGAAGGCTTCGACGGGCGCCGGCGCACCTTTGTTGATCGCGCGACGGGCGGTCTTCAGCCAACTCTTGCCGGTGAGGTCGGGATTTTGCTCCGAGCCTGAAAGCGCGAATTCCTTCTTGATGATGCTTTGGGTGAGCACGAACCACGAATAATCGTAGCCGGTGCGCGTGATGTATTGCAGTTGACCGAGCGTGTCGGAGCCGGGAAACAGCGGCGAGGGCAGCCGCTGGCCCAAAGCGTCGAACCACATCGACGATGGTCCCGGCAGGATGCGGATGCCGTGGCGCGGCCAGATCGGCGACCAGTTCTTGATGCCCTCGACGTAATGCCACATCCGGTCGCGGTTGATCAGCCGCGCGCCAGCGGCCTCGGTGATGCCGATCATCCGGCCGTCGACATGTTCGGGCACGCCGGAGATCATGTTGGCCGGCGGATTGCCGAGGCGTTCCGGCCAGTTTTTCCGCACCAGCTCGGGATTGCCGCCGATGCCGCCGGAAGCGACGATCACCGCCTGAGCGTGGAACGCGAAGTCGCCGACCACCCGGCGCGAACTGCTCTTGCCGCGCTCGACCGGATCGGGTTCGAGGATCGCGCCCGCGACGCCATCGACAGTGCCGTTGGTGATCGAGAGCGCGTCGACGCGGTGGCGAAAGCAGAACGTCAATCGCCCTTCCGCTTGCGCTTGCCGCGCGCGCCGCACGAACGGCTCGAGGACGCCGGGGCCGGTGCCCCAGCTCACATGAAAGCGCGGCACCGAATTGCCGTGGCCCATCGCGTCGTAGCCGCCGCGTTCGGCCCAGCCGACAATGGGGAAGATTCGATGGCCCATAGCCCGCAGCCAGCCGCGTTTCTCGCCAGCCGCGAACGCCACGTAAGCTTCGGCCCAGCGCCGCGGCCAAAGATCTTCATCGCGGTCGAAACCGGCCGACCCCATCCAGTCCTGCAGCGCCAGCTCGTAGCTGTCCTTGATGCCGAGCCGGCGCTGTTCGGGACTATCCACCAAAAACAAGCCGCCGAACGACCAAAACGCCTGGCCGCCGAGGCTTTGTTCGCCCTCCTGATCGACCACGATAACCCGCTTGCCGGCCTCGGTGATTTCGGTGGCGGCGACGAGGCCCGCAAGGCCCGCGCCGACTACGATCACGTCTGCATCGCCCGCCATTGCTTCGTCCCCGGTTCCAGCGCAGTTCCGCCGAACCTCGACCCCGGGTTCGACCGGAGTAGAATGCTCGCGCGCATCTGGTAATTTTGCCACGAAGTCTCGGGATTGAAGCCTGCGGCGGTCACTTCGGTCAACGGCTGGCGTTCCCGTGAATTCCCAGCCCGGTCCGAGCGCCCGCCAAATGTTCCACTTTGGGACCTTTGGGATCGATCAGGTGCAGCCCGCCTGCAACACCCAAGTTGAATTTGGTTTGAACCGGCCCGGGCATCTGGACAAAATCGCGTTCTGGCAACACGCTGGCAAGTGCATCACTCGATCAGATTCGGATTCGACAAGTTTGGACTGGGGCTGGGGTATGAAGTTTGTGACGGGGTTGCTCGCGGCGGTTCTGCTCTTGGCGGGCCTTGGGGTGAGCGAGGCGGCGGTTCGAATAACGGGGGACCGTGGCGGCCGGATCGGCACTTACGTCGATAAATACCAGGAACTGCGCACTTCAGGCGAAACCGTCATCATCGACGGTTTGTGCGCCTCGGCCTGCACCATCGTCCTTGGTGCGCTTGCCCACGACAAGATTTGCGTGACCTCGCATGCGAGCCTGGGCTTCCATGCGGCTTGGGATTTCGGCGCCAGGGGCCATCCGGTCACCAACCCCGAAGCCACGCAGATGCTGTATTCGCTGTATCCGCCGCCGGTAAAGCGCTGGATCGCGCAACGCGGTGGCTTGACCCCGCGGATGATTTTCCTGCGTGGCAAGGAATTGTTGGGCATGTACAAGCCCTGTTATCTCGACGCCCAGGCCGCGACCGCGCATTAGGCGCAAGGTCCGGGAGAACTTTCGGGTTCGGCTCGGGAAATCGCGGGTTCCTCAGCAGGACGTGATCGACGCGGCGACGGTGGCGCTTGCCCGGTCGTGCATCTGGCCCTATTTGGAACATGACCGGCCGTCGAACGGCGGTCCATTCCGATGGTCGCCCAAGGTATTGCCCCATGGCCCAGCCAATCGCCACGCAACCGGAAACGCGCTCCGTGCCCCGCCCGGCGCGTGGGATTGCGCCGGCGATCATGGTCGGCGGTGCGGGCCTTGGTGTTGCCATTTTGTTTGGGGCGCTGGTGCTCTGGTTCCATTACGGGACGACGGTCTTCTTTGAGACCATTGTCTCCGGCATCGCCTCTTGCTTCTGACCGAATGAATCAATCAACCAAGAAAAAAGGGAAGTCATGATGGATCGCTCCACCCGCCCGCTGGTCATCGTCGGGGCATTCGCCGGAAGCATGGCGGTGGGGCTCATGCTGATGCTGTGGGCGCTTGGCGGATTGAAGCACGCGACCGCTCCGGCCGCGATCGGCGGGCCGTTTCAACTGACCGATCATACCGGCCAGATCGTGACCGAAAAAAACCTCAAAGGCCGCCCGACGCTGATCTTCTTCGGCTTCACCCATTGCCCCGACGTGTGCCCGATTTCGCTGTTCGAGATTTCGGAAGTGCTACGGGTGATGGGTAGGGACGCCGATCGGGTCAACGCGTATTTCATCTCCATCGACCCCGAGCGTGACACCACGGCGGCGGTCAAGGATTATCTTTCGAGCTTCGATCCGCATCTCAAAGGCCTGACCGGCGATCCCGCGGCGATCGCGAAAACGATTTCCGAGTACCGGGTGTATGCGAAGAAAGTCCCGCTGAAAGACGGCGATTACACCATGGATCACACCACGCTGACCTATTTGATGGATCGCGACGGCAAATTCGTCACGCCGTTCAACCTCAAGCGGACCCCCGAGGAAGCCGCCGCCGATCTGAGGCGTTATATGTAGTGGCCTATCCGGCCTTTCCCCCGGGCGAAGGGAGGCGGTTGCGCTTCACCTGCGGCGACGACGCAGCGCAAACGACGTTCGCGTCTTGCGCCGGATGGTCTAAAGCGCGATGAATTTTGGTTAAATCATCATCGCGCTTTAGTTCTTTGATTGAGCATGATCTTTTCGGAAAACCGCTACACACTTTTCCGGATCATGCTCTATAAGGCCGTCCACTTTTGGAAAAACCGCCCCAAATGCAGTCACGGATGGCTTTGCCCCTCAGGGAAAGATTTTTTGCGGCCCGCGCGCCCTCGTTGGCCGTGGTCGGCCTCTGGGTGGGGACGCTGATGGCCGTGGCGCTGTCCGGTGGCGCCTCTGCCCAAAGCCTTCCGAAACCCGCGCCGGAGGCCGCGCCGCAGGCGGTTCCCGGTTTCTGGGACCCCAGGCGACGCCCGGACCGGCCGGATCTCGCGCGCCTCACCGTGATTCGTTTCCTGACCGAGACCGATTATCCGCCGTTCAACTTCACCGGCCCCGACGGCAACCCGGCAGGCTTCAACGTCGATCTGGCGCGGCTGATTTGCGAGGAGATCAAGGTCACTTGCACGATCCAGATGCGGCGGTTCGAGACGCTACTCGACGCGGTCGCGAGCAACCGGGGCGATGCCATCATCGCCTCGCTCGCGGTGACGCCGCAATTGCGGGCGCGGGTCGATTTCACCGATCCGTATTATCGGGCGCCGGCGCGGTTCGTGTCGCGACGCGACGCCGTGATGCCGGAAGTGCGTCCCGAATATCTCGAGGGCAAGAAGGTCGGCGCCATCGCCGGCTCGTCGCATGAGGCCTATCTCAAGGCGATGTTCACCGACGCCGAACTGCATTCCTATCCAAACGACGACGCGCTGCGGCTGGGCTTGCGGCGTAGCGAGGTCGATTTCATTTTTGGGGACGCGATCTCACTTGCATTCTGGATCAACGGCACCGACTCAGGCGAATGCTGCGCGTTCTCGGGCGGGCCGTTCGTCGAGAGCCGTTTTTTCGGCGAAGGCATCGGCATCGGCGTTCGCAAAGGCAACGACCTGTTACGGCAAGCCTTGAACTGGGCGATGTTTCGGCTTTGGGAAAAGGGCCGCTACACCGATTTGTGGCTGCGGTATTTTTCGGTAAGCCCGTTTTAGAATTGCGGGCTGTGCAGCCTGCCTTTTGCATTTGCGCGCGGACACGTTTATTTTCCGTGGCCCGGAGAACCTCTTAAGATGTCCATGATCGATCTTGCCGCCAACCCGAGCGATTTGCGTGCGCTCGCCGAACAATCCAATGCCTGGCCGTTCGAGCAGGCCAAGGCGGTCGTGGCGCGGCTGAAGAAGAACCCGAAGGACGTGGTTCTGTTCGAGACCGGCTACGGGCCGTCGGGGCTGCCCCATATAGGCACCTTCGGCGAGGTCGCGCGCACCACCATGGTGCGTCATGCGTTTCGCGTGCTCACCGAGGACAAGATCAAAACGAGACTGATCGCGTTCTCTGACGACATGGACGGCCTGCGCAAGGTGCCGGACAACGTACCGAACAAGGAGATGCTGGCTGAGCATCTGGGCAAGCCGTTGACAAAGGTGCCCGATCCGTTCGGCACCCATGACAGTTTCGGCGCGCACAACAATGCGCGGTTGCGCGCCTTTCTCGACACGTTCGGCTTCGACTACGAATTCGCAAGCTCGACCGATTATTACACCTCGGGAAAATTCGATGCGACGTTGCTCCGCGTGCTCGAGCGGATCGATCAGGTGATGGCGATCATGCTGCCGTCGTTGCGCGAGGAACGCGCGGCGAGCTATTCGCCGTTCTTGCCGATCTGTCCGCGCACCGGCGTGGTGCTGCAGGTGCCGATCGTGGCGCATGACGTCAAGGCCGGGACGGTTTCTTACGACGATCCCGCCACAGGCGAGCGCGTCACGCTCCCCGTCACCGGCGGGCATTGCAAGCTGCAATGGAAGCCGGATTGGGCGATGCGCTGGACCGCGCTCGGCATCGACTACGAAATGGCCGGCAAGGACCTGATCGATTCCGTCAAGCTGTCGGGCAAGATTTGCGCAGCGCTCGGCGGTACGCCGCCCGAAGGTTTCAATTACGAATTGTTCCTGGACGAAAAAGGCCAGAAGATTTCCAAGTCGAAAGGAAACGGGCTCACTATCGACGAATGGTTGCGCTATGCGTCGCCGGAATCCTTGTCGCTGTTCATGTACCGCGAGCCGAAGGCGGCCAAGCGGCTTTACTTCGACGTGATCCCGCGCAACGTCGACGACTACCAGCAATTCATCGAAGGCTTTCCGAGGCAGGATGCCAAGCAACAGCTTGCCAATCCGGTCTGGCACATCCACGCCGGCCATCCGCCCGCGGCCGACATGCCGGTGACGTTCCAACTGCTGCTCACGTTGGTGTCGTCGTCGAACGCGGAGAACGCCGAGACGTTGTGGGGTTTCATCGGACGGTATCGTCCCGGCGTCACGCCGCAAACCCATCCCAAGCTGGATGCGATGGTCGGTTACGCCATCAACTATTATCGCGACTTCGTGGCGCCGACCAAGCAATTCCGCGAGCCGACCGAGACCGAGCGCGCGGCGCTGCAGGACTTGCGCGACGCGCTCTCGCAATTACCGGCCGGCTCATCGGCGGAAGACATCCAGAACGTGGTCTACGAGATCGGTCGGCGCGAGCCGTTCCTCGATCCGGTCAAGAAGGGTAAGGATGGCCGGCCGGGCGTCTCGCTCGATTGGTTCAACATGCTTTACCAGGTGCTGCTCGGCCAGGAAAAAGGCCCGCGCTTCGGCTCCTTTGTCGCGGTGTACGGACTTTCGAATGCGGTGACGATGATCGACGGTGCGCTGGCGCGGTCGGCGTGAACGGCTGATTAACCCAATGCGATGAATTTAGAATAACGAAGCAGGACTCCGGTAAAAACAGGTGCGCAGGATCTATAAAATCTGTCCGGCCTCAGTGTGGCGGGAGGCCGAGCGACACGGCGTCTACCGTGGCAGCGCCGACGATGCGCGCGACGGCTTCATTCATTTTTCCACCGCGCCTCAAGTGGCGGAAACGGCAAGTAAGCATTTCTTCGGCCAGACGGAATTGCTTTTGATTGCGGTCGATGCGGATAGGCTGGGCGAGGCGCTGCGGTGGGAGCGGTCGCGCAACGACGAGCTGTTTCCGCATCTCTACGGCGATCTCGATCTCGGCGCGGTCATCGAGGTGCTCGATATGCAGGCGCGCGCCGATGGCACGCACGACATTCCGGAGCTGGCATCGTGATCCGCGCCTTTGACACGTTTTCGCTGCCGCTGTTGCGCTGGTTCGATCCGGAAGACGCGCATCGCATGGCGATCCAGGGTTTGCGGTTACTGCCGCCAATGCGGCCACGCGCCGACGACGCCAAATTGGCGGTGCGGGCGTTTGGCCTGAATTTTCCCAATCCGATCGGTATGGCCGCGGGCTTCGACAAAAGCGCCGAGGCGCCGGACGCGTTGTTGCGGCTGGGGTTCGGCTTTGTCGAAATCGGCACGGTGACGCCGAAGCCGCAAATCGGCAATCCGCGGCCGCGGCTGTTTCGGCTGGAGCGCGACGAGGCCGTGATCAATCGCATGGGCTTCAACAATGACGGGGCGGAAGCCGTGCTGCGGCGGCTCGCGGCGCGCGCGCATCATGGCGGCATCGTCGGCGTCAATGTCGGCGCCAACAAGGATTCCGTCGATCGTGTCGCCGATTACGTGAAACTGATCGAGACCTTCGCGCCGGTGGCGAGCTATTTCACCGTCAACGTTTCTTCGCCGAACACGCCGGGCCTGCGCAACCTGCAACAGGCGTCCGCGCTCGACGATCTGCTCGCCAAGGTGATCGACGCCCGCGAACGCGTGCGGAAGAACGCCGGCGACTCGCCGGTGCTGCTCAAGATCGCGCCCGATGTGAGCCTCACCGAACTCGACGATATCGTTCACATCGCCCGCTCACGCCGCGTCGACGGCATGATCGTGGCGAACACCACCGTGGCACGGTTCGCGACCTTGCGCGAGCAAGCGCGCGCCAAGGAACAGGGCGGATTGTCGGGACGGCCGCTGTTTCGGCTCTCGACCCGGATGGTGGCGGAGACCTATGTGCGCGCAGAAGGCGCGTTTCCGCTGATCGGCGTCGGCGGCATCGACACGGGCGGGGCGGCGCTGACCAAAATCCGCGCCGGCGCCAGCTTGATCCAGCTTTATTCGTCGTTGGTCTATAAGGGCCTTGGTCTCGTCGACGCCATCAAGAACGATCTCACCTCGACGCTGTTGCGCACGGGGCGGGATTCGCTCTCTGAAATCGTCGGCGCCGACGCCGCGACGATCACGGCCGAGGATTGGCCGGTTTAATTCCTCACAGTGAACGACGCCTTCAACAGCGCGGGATAGCGCAACGCCTGCAATCCGCCGCGTGCGGCGTAGTGAACCAGGAACGCGCCCCACAATCCGGCGTTTCCGAACGAGCGCAACGCGAACCACGCGGTCAGAAAACTCGCAAGCGACAGCAGCATCAAATTGCGCATGTCGCGCGCCCAGGTCGCGCCGATGAAGATTCCGTCGTAGGCAAACGCGAAGACGGCGAGCACCGGCGACGCCACCACGAACACCAGATAGTTCCGGGCGCCGCGCCGGACCTCCTCACTCGCGGTCATGATATCGATCAGTCCGGTGCCGAACAGTGCATAAACCGCGGTCACCACGAGCGCGAAGGTAAATCCCCATCGAATCACGAGCCGCACGGCGCTCGAGAAGCTGACTTGGTCGCGCGCACCATAGGCGCGGCCGCAAAGTTGCTCGGCGGCATTCGCGAGGCCATCAAGAAAGAACGCGCTGATTAAGAGGAAGTTGTTGAGAACCGCGTTCGCCGCGAGCGTCACGTCGCCGGAGCGGGCGCCTTGCGCGGTGAAAAACAAAAACGTCGAGATCAGCGCGGCGGTACGGATCATGATATCGCGGTTGACGGTTAGCATCCGGATCAGCTTCGCCCGGTCGAACAGCGCAGCACGGGGCACCGGCGGCTGTCCACGTGTAAGGCGTCGCGCGATCAGAAGCCCGAGCGCGAGGCCTGCGGCTTCGGCGATCACGGCGGCCATCGCCGCGCCGCCGATCCCGCCGTTCGCGGCCAGCACGAGTAACGCGGTCGCCGCCATGTTGATCGCGTTGATCGCGATCTGCACGGCGAGCGCAAGCTTCGCGCGCGCTTGTCCGATCAGCCAGCCGAGGATGACAAAATTGGCCAGCACCAACGGGGCCGACCAGATGCGAATGCTGAAATAGAGTTTTGCCGCGCGGGCGACGCCCTCGCTGCCGCCCATCGCGCCGATCAAGATCGCGCCGAGCGGCACCTGCAGCAGGACGAGGCTCACGCCGATCAACGTTGCGACGGCAAGGCCGCGCAGCAGCAGCGCCTGCAATTCTTTCGTCTCGCCGGCGCCGAGGGCCTGCGCGGTGAAGGCGAGCGTACTCATGCGCAGAAAGGCAAACAGCCAAAATAGGCAATCGAAAATGACCGACACCATGGCGACGCCGCCGAGCAGGGGCGCATCGCCCAAGCGGCCGATCGCGATTGTGGAAACAATGCCGATCAGGGGTGTCGTCAGGTTTGCGAGCATCGCGGGGCCGGCGATGGCGAAAACCTGCGCGGTCGTGACCCGGGTGGATGGAGGGGTTAGCAAATCTTACCTGCTCTATCGCCCGCGCGGCGAGCCGAACATCCGCGACAACAGCCAGACCGGGATCACGATCACGGCGCCGAGCAGGAAGTAGCGCCACAATCCGTTGATGGCGTCGAAGCCGAGATCCCAGATCCGCTGAAACAACAGGCGGATGCTGTGGACGATATTCCAGGGATCGAAGCCGATCGCGGCGAGCACCACGCCGACGAGAATCGACAAAAGAATCAGCCGAAACGCCACGTTGAGCGGCGAGCCGCCGAGAAAACGGTGAAAACCGTCATTGGCGGCCGGCAATTCCCGGCCCTCCAATCCTTTGGTGTCGTTCGGCATCGATATCTCCCGCGCGCGATTCCGCCGTACATTGTAGTCCAGTGTAACGGAAATGGCGAACCGGTCTGTTGGGCGTCAATGGCTGCCTGCCGCACCGAACCGATGTTATTCGCCGCAGCTCAGTAGCAATGGGCATCAGGATGTCTTGTGGGCGCGTACCAGTTATATAAAGGCTGACGATTTTACTCCTCTTTTACTCGTCATCCGTGGGACTTGACCCGCGCATCCATCTCCCGGAAAAATCTTATCTGATGGATTGCCGGGAATAGGCAAGCGGTAGCGATGCCGCCCATCGGATGGCTATGCCCGACAACGACAAATATGGTTCTTCGAATGCCCGTGCGAATCTTCCTGTCATCCGGCGATCTGGTGGCCGACCGGCGTTTTGAATACGCGCGCGATTTTCAGCTCCGAGGCGATCTGGCCGCCGCCGCAGATTTGCTGGCGCAGGCGACGGAGTTGGCACCTGGCTTTGCGTCGGCTTGGTTCCTGCTCGGTGAAATTCGTGAGCAGCTCGGTGGGCGTGACGAGGCGATCGCGGCGTTTCGGAGAGCGCGGGAAACAGACCCCGACGACCGGCACGGCGCGAGCCTGCGGTTGATGCGGCTCAAGGCCGAGCAATTGTCCGCCATGCCGCCGGCCTATGTCCGCACGCTGTTCGACCAATATGCGCCCAAATTCGAATCCGCCCTCATCGACGATCTCGGCTATCGCGCACCGGCGCTGCTGTTCAAGGCGGTACTGTCGGCGCGCGCCGCCGTTCGCAAGCCCGCTTTCTTCAAGCGCGCCCTTGATCTCGGTTGCGGCACCGGCCTTGCGGCCAGCGCCTTCGCCAAGGAGGTCGACGAATTCATCGGCATCGATCTGTCGCCGGGCATGATCGAGCGCGCGCGCGTAACCGGGCTTTATGCGCAGCTTGAAGTCGCCGACATGGTGCAGGGCCTCGCGGGCAAACCGCACGCCAGTGCCGATCTCGTTCTTGCCGCCGACGCGATGGTCTATCTGCCCGATCTCGCACCCGTCCTGCAGGAAATCACGCGCGTGCTGGTCGCCGGCGGCCTGTTGGCCTTCTCGCTGGAACGGCATGACGGCGACGGCGTGGTCATCGGCGAGGGCCTACGCTACGCCCATGGCGCGACTTACGTCCGCGCGGCGATCAAAGACGCCGGGCTCAACGTGTTGCGGCTCGAACAGGTGTCGGCCCGCAACGAGGACAACCGTCCGGTGCCCGGACTCGTGGTGGTGGCCGAAAAGACGTGAACGCGTCCATGCCGTGCAGGCCCTCGACCGACCCGGTCAGACCGGCCTAACGTGTCGTTCGTGAACATGATCGAACCCGGTGACGGCCCAGCGCCCCCGCTTTTGCCCGAAACCTTCCTGCGCTGGTTCGCCGGCCGCGGGTGGTCGCCGCGCGGCCATCAACTGGCACTGCTCGCCAAAGCCCGCCAGAGCCGCTCCGCGCTGCTGATTGCGCCCACCGGCGCCGGCAAGACGTTGGCGGGATTCTTGCCGACGTTGGTGGAGCTGAGCGCAATCCCGCCACGCGCTGCGCGCGCGGGGGGAGGGGAGACAGCGCAGTCGCTGCACCGGGTCGTCTCCACCGGACGAAGCGTGCAACGCAGCCGCGGCCTTCACACGCTCTATATCTCTCCACTGAAGGCGCTCGCCGTCGATATCGCGCGCAACCTGGAAGCGCCGGTCGCCGAGATGGGCCTGCCGATCAAGGTCGAGACCCGCACCGGCGACACGCCGGTCTCGCGCCGGCAACGCCAGCGGCGCTATCCGCCGGACATTCTGCTCACCACGCCCGAACAACTGGCGCTGCTGTTGTCGTCCGACGATGCGCCGTTTTTATTTTCCTCGCTCAAACGCATCGTGCTCGACGAATTACACGCGCTCGTCACCTCCAAGCGCGGCGATCTGCTCTCGCTCGGCCTCGCGCGGTTGTGGCGGCTCGCGCCGCAGATGTGCTCGATCGGTCTGTCGGCCACGGTGGCGGAGCCGGAAGCGTTGGCGCGCTTTCTGGTGCCGCAGCGCGGCGGCGCGAGCGAAGCCGCCGAAATCGTGTTCGCCGGCGGCGCGGCGGCGCCGATCGTCGAGATGCTCGACACGCGCGAGCGCCTACCCTGGGCCGGCCATACCGCGCGCCACGCGCTCAACGAAGTTTACGATCTGATCAAGCGCAACACCACCACGCTCGTCTTCGTCAACACCCGCAGCCAGGCCGAGATGCTGTTTCAGGATTTGTGGCGCATGAACGAGGACGGTCTTGCGATCGCGCTACATCACGGCTCGCTCGACGTCGCGCAGCGTCGCAAGGTGGAAGATGCGATGGCGAAAGGAAAATTGCGCGGCGTGGTCTGCACGTCGTCGCTCGATCTCGGCGTCGATTGGGGCGACGTCGATCTCGTCGTCAATATCGGCGCGCCGAAAGGCGCTTCAAGGTTGATGCAACGGATCGGCCGCGCCAATCATCGCCTCGACGAGGCCTCGCGCGCGGTGCTGGTGCCGGCCAACCGCTTCGAGGTGCTCGAATGCGCCGTCGCGATCGACGCCGTCAACGAGAACGCGCAGGACACCCCGCCGCTGCGCACAGGCGCGCTGGACGTGCTGGCCCAGCACGTGCTCGGCTGCGCCTGCGGCGAACGGTTTCTCGCCGACCAACTGTACGAAGAGGTTCTTACCGCCGCGCCCTATTCGAATTTGGCCCGGACGGATTTCGACGACGTCATCGATTTCGTCGCCACCGGCGGCTATGCGCTGAAGACTTACGAGCGTTTTGCGCGCATCAAACAAGACAAACAAGGCCGGTGGCGCGTCGCCAATCCACGCGTGCGGCAAAGCTACCGCCTCAACGTCGGCACCATCGTCGAAGACACCATGCTCAAGGTGCGCCTGGTGCGCTCGCGCGGTGGCGATTCGGGATCGACCGGGCGGCTCTCACGCGGCGGGCGAATGCTCGGCGAAATCGAGGAAGCCTTTATCGAGGGGCTTGTGGTCGGCGACACGTTTGTGTTCGGCGGCGAAGTCGTGCGTTACGAGGCGCTTGCCGAAGACCAGGTCTATGTCTCGCGCGCCAACGACAAGGACGCCAAAGTGCCGTCCTATATGGGCGGCAAGTTCCCGCTTTCGACCTATTTGGCCGAACGCGTGCGAAAATTACTCGCCGACAAGCGCGCGTGGAACGGCCTGCCGGATCAGGTGCGCGACTGGCTCTCGTTGCAGACGGATTTTTCGCGCGTGCCTGAGGCGCGCGAGCTGCTGGTTGAAACCTTTCCCCGCGCCAACAAGCATTATCTCGTCTGCTACCCGTTCGAGGGCCGGCTCGCGCATCAGACGCTCGGCATGTTGTTGACGCGGCGGATGGAGCGCGCCCGCGTCCGGCCGCTCGGCTTCGTCGCCAACGAATATGCGCTGGCGGTATGGGGGCTCGGCGACATGTCGTTCATGATCCGCCAAGGTCAGCTCGATCTCAAGGCGCTGTTTGATTCCGACATGCTGGGCGACGATCTCGAGGCGTGGCTGGCGGAATCGGCGTTGATGAAGCGCACCTTCCGCACCTGCGCAATCATCTCCGGACTGATCGCGCGCCGTTTCACCGGCGAGGAGAAAAGCCGCCGTCAAGTGCTGTTCTCCACCGATTTGATTTACGACGTGCTGCGCAAGCATCAGGCCGACCACGTACTGTTGCGCGCCGCGCGCGCCGATGCCGCGACCGGGTTGCTCGATCTTCGACGGCTCGGTGATATGCTGATCCGAATCAAGGGACGAATCACCCACCGGGAACTCGACCATGTTTCGCCGCTGGCGGTGCCGGTGATGCTGGAAATCGGCCGCGAACCGGTTTATGGCGAAGCATCCGACGAACTGCTGGCGGAAGTGGCCTACGAACTCGTCAAAGAGGCGATTGGATAGATCGTGAAGGGGCGCGCGCAAATCCTGAAGGGCGAATCGTCGGCGGCAAACATCGCCACGGTCGATGTCGCGGGCGTGACCCTGGTCGCCGATCTCTCAGGCGCGCTGTTCTGGGAAGAAGAGCGGTTGCTCGTCGTCTCGGATTTGCATCTGGAAAAAGGCTCCAGCTTCGCCACGCGCGGCGTGCTGTTGCCGCCCTACGACACGGCGGCGACGCTTGGCCGGCTCGCTGCAGTGATCGCGCGATATGACCCGCGCTCGGTGATCGCGCTTGGCGACAGTTTCCACGACCGCGAGGCGCATGAGCGGCTGTCGGCGACGGACCGCGATGACCTCGCGACGCTGCAGACGCAACGCGACTGGATCTGGATTTCAGGCAATCACGATCGGGCGTTGCCGTCGGACCTCGGCGGCGTGGTTGCGCATGAGGTGGCGAACGGCCCAATCGCGTTTCGTCACGAGCCGACCGGAGCGGTCGGTGAAATCGCCGGCCATCTGCACCCGAAAGCACGCGTCTCGACGCGCGGCCGTTCGATGGAGCGGCGATGTTTTGCAAGCGACGGCGCGCGCGCGGTGATGCCGGCGTTCGGCGCCTATACCGGCGGCTTGAACATCCGCGACGCGGCGTTTTCGAAAATCTTCCAGACGCCGGGCTTCATGGCGCACGTGCTCGGCGACCGCAGGCTGCACACCATCGCCGCGTCGCGGTGTTGTTGATCGTTCGTAGCTGAAATTGGGAGGCGTCACTCCGCCCTCATCCTGAGGAGCCGCGCCTGCGCGGCGTCTCGAAGGATGATACAGCGGGGCCTCATGGTTCGAGATGGCGCAAGTGCGCCTCTTCACCATGAGGGGCTTAATCCTTGCGAAACACGATCGAGGCCATCCAGCCGGTCATCACCGCCATGCATGCGGTGACCAAGCCGTAGATGAAACCATATTGGCGGGCGGTATTGGCGACGAACTGCTCGAAGCCGACCTTGACGATTTCGAACGCGGTTTCGGTTCGCGTCACCAGAGCGCCGTGCGAGAACAGCCTGATCTCGATGTCGTAGGTTCCGATCGGCACCTCGGCCGGAAGTGGAATGCCGGTACGAAACAGTGTCGGCGTCAGGAACGTCACCGCGGAAGTGTCTTCGCGATAAAGGCCGTGCTCGGAGCGCAGCCGCACGAAGGCGCTGCGGAAGGCGTCGTTCGGCACGACGTCGGCGTAGTCGGACCCGACGCGCTGGGTGAGCAGCACGTTGTTGAGACCCAATTGCTGTCGTCGTTCGATTTCGGGGGAGGCGATGGCGTCGAAGGGCCGGTTGGCAAACAAAGCCAGATAAGTCGGCACCTGCAGGAACTGACGGTAGTCGGTATTGACCCAAATGCCGAATTTGCGCTCCTTGCGGCGGGTCACCATGTCGGCGCGCGGGCCATTGACGGTGACGACGAGGTCGTATTCGGTGCGGCCCGCAGGCGTGGACGAATCTTTTTCGACCGAGCCGAACAGCACCAGCTCTTCGCCCGCGTAATTCGGCGTCACGGTGACGCGGTGGTTCGAAACCGACACGATCAGCCGCTCCGCGCGGGCGGAAGGCGCAGCGAGAAGCGTACTCAGCGCCAGCGCCATGCTCGTCGCAGTGAATGCGGAACGCGCCATCATCCGGCGCCTCCCGCTTCCAGGATGGTGAAGAGATCGTCGGGCCGAAGCACCAATTCGACCGCGAAGCGGATTCCGACCGCGAGAATCAGAAGCCCGAGCAACAGCCGCAGATGCTCGCCGCGAATCTTCTGCCCGGCGCGGGCGCCGAACTGCGCACCGGTCACGCCGCCGATCATCAGGATCAGCGCGAGCACGGCGTCGACCAGATGGTTGGTGACCGCGTGCAGCATGGTCGCGAACAACATGGTGACCAGCGTCAGCACCATGGACGTGCCGATCACGGTCGAGGTCGGCACCCGCAACAGATAGATCATGATCGGGATCAGGATGAAGCCGCCGCCGATGCCCATCACCGCGCCGATGAAGCCGATGATGAGGCCGACGATAACCACCGGAATCACCGACAGATAGATCTTCGAGCGCTTGAAGCGCATCTTCAACGGCAGGCCGTGAATCCAGCCGTGGCTGCCCGAGCGGCGCATCGGAATGGCGATGCCGCGGCGGACGCGCAAGATCGCGCGCAGGCCCTCCCAGAACATCACGCCGCCGACCGTGGTGAGCAGCACGACGTAAGACAGCGCAATCATCAGGTCGAGCTGGCCGAGCGAACGCAGCAAGGTGAAGGTCCACACCCCGAGCGCGGTGCCGACGGTGCCGCCGCCAAGAAGCACCATCGCCAGCGCCGGATCGATGGCGCGGCGGCGCCAGTAGGATATCGCGCCGGAAAACGACGAGGCCGCGATGTGGCTGGTCACGGAAGCGACCGCGACCGCGGGCGAGATGCCGACAAAGATCAACAACGGCGTCATCAGAAACCCGCCGCCGATGCCGAACATGCCGGACACGAAACCCACGGCTGCGCCCATCGCAAGGATGAGGAAAATATTGACCGGCAGGTCGGCGATCGGAAGGTAAAGCTGCACGCGCGTTATCTTTTAGAAGTTAGCCTTGAGACCGGCCGAAACCGCTCGCGGCAAGGTTTCTCGATCGAGCATTTTTCCGAAGCGGCGAAAATCCGGCCCCGCTGGAAGATGCCCGCGTTCAACAATTTGCGCGTATTCGTGTCGTAAAACTGTCCTTCGCCCCCGGGCGTGATTCTGGGGGCGTGCTTTTGCTTATACGCGCGACCTTCGGATCAACTGCAACGCCCCTGCATATCCGAAATCGTCAGCCGGAGGGACTAAAGAATCCCCAACGGGCCGCTTTTTTGATGCGGCCCGCCGCGCAATTTCCGAAGTGGTGAATAATTCAGATTAACGGGCGGCGCGCTTGGTCAAAACCGGCCTTGCGGCGGGCTTTGCCGTATTGGCCTGCAGCGGGACGCTGTCCCATCCGCCGGGCGGGCTTGCCACGTTGACGGCGTCGTCGGGCTGCGGTTCCGGCGTGAAGGTCTGGATCGCGAGGCGTGCCGCCGCGAGCGACTGAGGATCGAGCCGCTTGGCGATATCGTCGCGTTTGCGCGTGGCATCGGCGTCGCCCTGCGCCGCGGCCAGGCTGAACCATTTGAAGGATTCGGCGAGGTTCTGCTCGACGCCGATGCCGCGGGCACACAGGATTCCAAGGTTGAACTGGCTGTCCGCGACGCCGCGGTCGGCTGCCTGACGGAACCATTGCGCCGCGTTCTTGTAGTTGGCGCCCTTGCCGGCGCCGTCGGCTTCGAGCACGGCCATATTGTGCATCGCCTTGGCGTTGCCGCGTTCGGCGGCCTGCATGTAGTAGCGCCGCGCAGTCTCGACGTCCTTTTTCACGCTGAGGCCCTTTTCGTACAGGGTCCCCAGCCTGAAGATCGCCGGCACCACGCCCCCTTGTGCCGCGCGGTCGTACCATTTCGCGGCCTCATCGAAACTCGATGCCACGCCTTTGCCTTCGGCATAACGCGCGCCGATCTCATAAGCCGCCGCCGGGTCGCCTTTAAGGGCGGCCGCGCGCAGCGCCGGTCCGCCGATCGCCTCCGGCAATCTTTCAGTCGCGGGGATTGGCACCAAAACCAGTTTGCGACCGCTCGGCGCCGTCGTCGGGGTCGGAATCGCGCTGGTGACGTCGCTGGCGGATGAAGCTGAAGCCGGTGACGCCTGCGGGATCGGGACCGAGGCGGTACCGTCGGCGCCGTTCGGCACCGAAATATTGAACGACTGCCGGCCAACAGGGGGCGGCGAGGTCATCGAAGGCATCGGTGGCGCGGACTTGACGCCGTCATCCGTCAGCGATTGCGCCGAAGGCTGCGGCTCGCTTGAATTCTCCGAGGACGGCAATGACGGCGTGCTGTCGCCCTCGAGCAGCGTCATTGCCATCTTGAACGTACCGAGCACGATGATGACCACGCTCGCGCCGACCAGCAGCGAGCGAATTTTGGAGGTGATCGTCGATGGCTCTCGGGCCTTGTCGCTGGCGGCGCCCTTGCCGCCGCGGCCGCCCTTGTCGGCCTCTTGGGCCGCGGCCGCGGCGGCCTGGGCGGCGCGTCGGGCGGCGGCAATGAAACTCGACGTGCTCGCCTTTTGGGGCGCGCTCGCCGGAATCTCGCTGATCGCGCTTTCCGAAGCCGCGATGCGTTCCGAGGGCGAAGCCATCCGCGCCGTCGGCCGTGTCCCCGGTTCGAGCGGATGATCCGGCGGCAGGTCCGGCTCGATCGCCGCGCGAGCCGAAGCCGCCCGTGTCTCCAACACGTCGCTGATGGCCTTCGGGATCACCGTGGCAACGCCCTGCACCGGCGGCTCCGCGGCCTGGAATTCGCGCGGGGCCGCGGTGAAGGCTTGCGCCGCGGCGGGGTTCGGCAGTTCGGGCTTCGGTTGCGACGGCATCGCAAAGTGCGGCGCGTCGGGTTGCGGCGGTGCAAATCGGGGGGTCGGCGGCGCCTCCGGCTGCGGCGCGAACGGCTGGCTGCGCACATTGCGCAGATCGCCTTCGATCATGGCCAGCCGATCGACCACATGGCCGAGCGTGTTGTGGACGGTTTCGAGCGAATCCTGGGTATGACGGTCGGTTTCCGTCTGGCTGAAGCGGATGTCGGACAATTCGCGCTTGACGATATCGATCAAGCCGCTGTCGGGCGGGGAAACCGCATTCCGATCGCTCCCGGCCAGTGCCGAGATATTCACCTGCTGATGCTCTAGATGGCGGAGGATGTCCTGCAGCCCGGCCTCGACCCGCCCAAGGTTGCCGGCGCGGGGATCGGTCGAGGCTTCGAGCCGCTCGAGCAGGTAAGAAACGCGCTGTTCGAGATGGGCGAACGCGGAAGCGCTGTCATTGCCGACCGGCATGCGGTCGAACCGCTCGGACAGGGCCCGCACCGCGCTTTCGAGATGGCCGGAGTTCTCGCTGGCAACCGGGTGCTCGCGGCTTTGCAGCGTGGAGGTCAGAGCCGCGATCCGTTGTTCGAGCATCGCAAACGAATCGCCGCTGTCGCCGGAGCGGGTGAGTTGATCGACCTTGGAGGAGAGGGCGCGCACGTCGTCGGTGAGCCGCGCCAACGCGTCGTTGGAGGCGACGTTGGAAACGATGGCGCGAAGCGCGGCGATGGCGCTTTCGAGCTGGCGAACCGTCGAGGGGTCGTCGCTGGCGCGCAAAATCAGGTCGAGCTTGGCGCCGAGATTGCGAATTGCCTCGTCATAGCCGGTCAATTGCTCCGCCGGCGTCAGCGAGCGCAGCACTTCGCGAATTTCAGCCAACGCACGTTCGATGCCGGCGAGCGCCTGGCCGTCGATACCGCTCTGGCGAGTGTCGTCGATGCGGCGCGCCAGCGAGCGGATTTCGTTTTCGATCGATTCGATCGCCCGTCGCGGCATCGCTTCCGTAATGGCGTGACGAATTTCCGCCAGCTCGCCGCGGAACGCGGCGATCGATTGCTCGATCCCGTCGGGACGTTGCATCGCTTCGATCTGACTCGTGATCTTGAGCAAATGACGTTCGAGCGCGGAAAAATCCGGACCCGTCGGCATCGCGGGCGCGACCGGCGGCGCATGGCGCGGCGGCATCGACCGTGGCGCGGTATTGTCGAGTTCGCTCTGGCGCGCCGCGATTTCAGCGACCGCAAGGTCGAGCGACGCCGGGCTGAGCGGGGGAGAGGGACGATAGACCTGGGCCGCCGCGCGCTCGACCATGTCACGCTGACGCTGCTTGTCGTAAAGCTCGCTCTGCATCGCGGGCGCGGGGTTCGATAGCTGCGCCAGGCGGGCGTCGAGGCGTGAAATGGCCTCGTTCAATTGCCGGGCAACGCCCGGATCGTGGTGGGGCGCATCGTTACGGGGTGCGACTTGCGAGACTTGCTCGATCTGGCGGGTGATGGAGTCGAGCCGCGCGTGAATGTCGGCGACTTCCCGCGCCTCCCGGCGCGGTGCCGTCGGCCATTGATCCGGGCTACGAAAGTTTGACGGGACGGAATCGCCGATGGTGGAATTGAGCCAATCGTTCAAGGACATGCCGGCGCGACGCGCGGCGGCCTCGGCCCTCTCGCGCACCGATGGATCGATGCCCTCAACACTCCACGACACGCGCGAATTCATGCTTCCACCGGTTTTGACTTAAAGCGCCACCACGCCTTGAGCCTCCCCGCGCGTCCCGAACAAGAGACAAGCGAATTCGACGCGGGTCGTCTGCCTTTGGGATCGACTTTTTCGTGTTACGGTAAAGAACGGGTTAAGGAATCGGTTGGCCGGCCCGGAAAGTTGCCAACGAAATTGACCGGTATCGGGATCGGCTGTGGTTGTTGGCCACGCCGGTCACGTTGTCGTCACGGCTGCATTGACCGGTGTGTTGTTAGATGCCTTCGTTCGGTCGAACCGTCTAAGATCGATTCTGGAACTATACGATTGTTGCGCCGCAAAAACGTTTCCCTCAACGAGGCCCGCCGCCATGCCGATCTACAAAGCTCCCGTCGAAGACGTCAGTTTCCTGCTCAACGACGTGTTTCAGATCGACCGCTACGACAACCTTCCCGGCTTTAGCGATGCTTCCGCCGATGTGCGGGAAGCGATTCTGTCGGAAGCCGCGAAACTTAGCGAAGAGGTGTTGCAGCCGCTCAACCGCGTCGGAGATCTTGAGGGCTGCACCCGCCATGACGATGGTAGCGTGACCACGCCGAAGGGGTTCAAGGAAGCTTTCAAACAGGTGGCCGAGGGCGGCTGGCTCGGGCTTTCGGCGCCGGCGGAATTTGGCGGGCAGGGATTGCCGATCACGCTGAGCCAGGCCGTGAACGAATTCCAGTGCTCGGCGAACATGGCGTTTTCGATGTATGGCGGCCTGACCATCGGCGCCACCGCGGCGCTGATGGTGCACGGCAAGCCCGAACAGAAGGCGATGTTCGTGCCGAAGATGGTGGCGGGAGAATGGACCGGCACCATGAATCTCACCGAGCCGCAATGCGGCACGGATTTGGGGCTGTTGCGCACCAAGGCGGTCAAGCAAGCCGACGGCAGCTACAAGATTTCGGGCACCAAGATTTTCATTTCCGCCGGCGAGCATGATCTTGCGGAAAACATCGTCCATCTGGTGCTGGCGCGCATCGAGGGTGCGCCCGCCGGCATCAAGGGCGTGTCGCTGTTCGTGGTGCCGAAGATTTTGGTCAACGCCGACGGATCGCTCGGCGCGCGCAACGGCGTGTCCTGCGGCTCGATCGAGCACAAGATGGGCATTCACGGCAACTCCACCTGCGTGATGAATTACGACGAGGCCACCGGCTGGCTGATCGGCGAGGAAAACAAGGGCATGCAGGGCATGTTCGTGATGATGAACGAGGCGCGGCTCGGCGTTGCGGTGCAGGGATTGGCGCAATCCGAAGTCGCCTATCAAAACGCCGCCGCCTACGCCCGCGACCGGTTGCAGGGCCGCTCGCTATCGGGTGCGAAGGCGCCGGACAAGCCGGCCGATCCGATCATCGTGCATCCCGACGTGCGCCGCACGCTGCTCACCATTCGAGCCTTCAACGAGGCGGCGCGCGCGATGGTGGTGTGGACCGCGCTCAAAAGCGACGTTGCCCATCGCTCCAGCGACCCGAAAGATCGCGAGGCCGCCGACGATCACATGGGGTTGATGACGCCGGTGATGAAGGGCGTTTTGACCGATGTCGGATTTTCCAACGCGGTGCTGGCCCAGCAACTGTTCGGCGGCCACGGTTATATCGCCGAACACGGCATGGAGCAGTTCGTGCGCGATGCGCGCATCGCCATGATCTATGAGGGCGCCAACGGCATTCAGGCGCTCGATCTGGTGGGACGCAAATTGCCGCGCGGCGGCGGCCGTGCCGTGATGGCGTTCTTTGGTGAGGTCGCAGCCTTTGCCAAGGACCACACCGACGACGCCATGAAGCCCTATGTCGGCCCCTTGAGCACGGCGCTCGGTCATTTGCAGCAGGCCACCACCTGGCTGATGCAGAATGCGATGACGAAACCGGACAATGCCGGCGCCGCCGCCACCGATTACATGCAATTGTTCGGCCTCGTTACCTTCGCCTATATGTGGGCGCGGATGGCGAAAGTCGCGATCGACAAGATTGCGGCCAGCGGCGCCACACCCTATCTGACCAACAAGCTCGTGACCGGGCGCTTTTTCATGGAACGGATGCTGCCGGAAACCGCGCTGCATCTTGGGCGCATCCAGACCGGGTGCGCGACCACCATGGAATTGCCGGCGGAAGCCTTCTGATCGGAGAAATTCTAAGCCGCCGCCGTAATACGATCCGCCACAACCTCGTATTCGTCTATCATATTATGATCCTCATACCGGGAGGCCATCATGCCTGAGGCATATATCTACGATCATGTTCGCACTCCGCGCGGCCGCGGTAAGTCTGACGGCGCGTTGCACGAGGTGACCGCGCTGGCGCTCGCCACCGCGCCGCTCAAAGCCCTGAAAGAGCGCAACAACCTCGACGAAGACGTCGTCGACGACGTGGTGCTCGGCGTGGTCGATCCGGTCGGCGAGGCCGGCTCCGACATCGCGCGCTTCGCGGCGCTGCAGGCGGGGCTCGGCGAAGCCGTTCCCGGCGTTCAGATCAGCCGCTTTTGTGCCTCGGGCCTCGACGCGGTAAATTTCGCCGCGGCGCAAATCATGAGCGGTCAGCATGAACTCACGATCGGCGGCGGCGCCGAATCGATGAGCCGTGTCGGCATCGGCGCCTCGGGCGGCGCCTGGCCGATGGACCCTTCGATCGCGGTGCCGGCCTACTTCATGCCGCAGGGTATCTCCGCCGATCTGATCGCGACCAAATATGGCTTTTCGCGCGACGACGTCGATGCCTATGCGGTGCAAAGCCAACAACGCGCGGCCAAAGCCTGGGACGAGGGGCGCTTTTCGAATTCGGTGATCGCGGTGAAGGACGTCAACGGCCTCACCATTTTGGCCAAGGACGAGCACATGCGGCCCTCGACCACGATGCAGTCGCTGGCGCAGTTGCAGCCGTCATTCGCAGCCATGGCCCAGATGGGCGGCTTCGATGCGGTAGCAGTGCAATCGCATCCGGAAATCGAGCGCGTCAATTACGTCCACCACGCCGGCAATTCCTCCGGCATCGTCGACGGCGCCGGCGCGGTGTTGCTCGGCAGCAAGGAGGCGGGCGCCAAGCACGGCCTGAAGCCGCGCGCGAAAATCCGCGCCTTCGCCAGTATCGGCTCGGAGCCGGCGATGATGCTCACCGGCCCGGTCGACGTCACCGAGAAGCTGTTCGAGCGTTCCGGCATGAAGAAATCCGACATCGACCTGTTCGAATTGAACGAGGCGTTTGCCTCCGTGGTGCTGCGTTTCATGCAGGCCTTCGACATCGACCACGCCAAGATCAACGTCAATGGCGGCGCGATCGCGCTCGGCCATCCGCTCGGCGCCACCGGTGCGATGATTCTCGGCACCGTGCTCGACGAACTCGAACGCAGCAACAAATCGACCGCGCTGGTCACGCTGTGCATCGGCGGCGGCATGGGGACCGCGACGATCATCGAAAGGGTGTAAGCGATCGTAGGGTGGGCAAAGGCGCGTTCGCGCCGTGCCCACCACTCAAATCCAATAGTCTTGGTGGGCACGCTTCGCTTTGCCCACCCTACGAGCAGGGACAATCGCCGCGCCTTTAGGGCGGCCGGCATCGAGGGAGCAACAGATGGCCTTCAAGAATTTCAAAGTCGAAACCGACGCCGACGGCATTGCGCTGGTGACATGGGACATTCCGGGCCGTTCGATGAACGTGCTCGACGAGACCACGATGTTAGAGCTCGAAGAGATCGTGAAGCAGACGTCGGGCGATGCCGCGGTCAAGGGCGTCGTCGTCACCTCCGGCAAAGAGGCGTTTTCCGCCGGCGCGGATCTTGCGATGCTCGAGGGGATGAACCGCCGCTACACGGATGTGCTCAAGGCCAAGGGCGAGGTCGCGGCCAATCAGATGCTGTTCGACGAGAGCCGAAAATCCTCAGCTGTATTTCGCAGCTTGGAGACCAGCGGCAAGCCATGGGTGGCCGCGATCAACGGGCTTGCGCTTGGCGGCGCGTTCGAACTCACGCTCGCCTGCCACTACCGTGTCGCGGCCGAGAATCCGAAGACGCGGCTTGGGCTGCCCGAAATCAAGGTCGGGCTGTTTCCCGGCGCGGGCGGCACCCAGCGCGTGCCGCGCATCGTCTCGCCGCAGGATGCGATGCAGCTGCTGTTGAAGGGTGAGGCGATCAACCTCGACAAAGCCAAGGCGTTGAAGCTGATCGACGCCGTGGTGCCCACGAGCGATCTCATCAAGGCGGCCAAGGATTGGATCAAGGGCGGCGGCAAGGCGGTCGCGCCGTGGGACGAGAAGGGCTTCAAGCTGCCGGGCGGGCAGGTCTATTCGAAGAACGGCATGATGATGTTTCCGGCCGGGAATGCGATCTATCGCCGCGAAACTTACGACAATTACCCGGCCGCGCGCGCCATCATGAGCTGCGTCTACGAAGGCTTGCTACTGCCGATCGACGCGGCGCTTCGCGTCGAGTCGCGCTACTTCACGCAAATCCTGCGCAGCAAGGAAGCGGCCGCGATGATCCGCAGCCTGTTCCTCTCGATGCAGGAGTTGAACAAGGGCGCGCGGCGTCCGCCGAGCGTGCCGCCCACCAAAGTGAAGAAGCTCGCCGTGATCGGCGCGGGCTTCATGGGCGCCAGCGTCGGCTACGTCTCGGCGCGCGCCGGCATCGACGTCCTGCTGATCGATCGCGATCAGGAGAGCGCCGACAAGGGCAAGGGCCATGCTCAGAAGGTGATCGACGATTTGATCGCCAAGGGCCGCGCCAAGGCCAGCGACCGCGACGCCATCCTGTCGCGCATCACCGCGACCGCCGACTACAACGTGCTGAAAGATTGCGATCTCATCATCGAGGCAGTGTTCGAGGACCGAAAAGTCAAGGCCGAGACCTACGCCAAGGCGCAGCCGCTGTTGAAACCGGACGCGATCTTTGCCTCCAACACCTCGACCTTGCCGATCAATTCGCTGGCGGAAGAATTCAAGGACCAGGGCAAATTCATTGGCATTCATTTCTTCTCGCCGGTCGAGAAGATGATGCTGGTCGAGATCATCGTCGGCAAGAACACCGGCGATGTTGCGCTTGCCACCGCGCTCGATTACGCGCGCGCGATCGGCAAGACGCCGATCGTGGTCAATGATTCCCGCGGCTTCTTCGCCAACCGCTGCGTGTTGCGCTTCACCGCCGAAGGCCTGGAGATGCTGATGGAAGGCGTGCCGCCGGCGATGATCGAGAACACCGCGAAGATGGCGGGCATGCCGGTCGGGCCATTGTCCTTGTCCGACGAGGTCGCGCTCGACCTTGTGCTCAAGATCATGAAGGCGACGGAAGCCGATCTCGGCGCCAACGCCATCGACCAGGCCCAAAAGAAGCTGTTGGTCGAGATGGTCGAAAAACGCGGCCGCTTCGGTCGCAAGAATGGCAAGGGATTTTACGACTATCCGGAGAAGGGCAAGGGCCAGAAGAGCCTGTGGTCGGAGCTGAGCGGCTTGCAGCCGAAGCATCTCGACCCGGGCGCGCTCGATGTCGAGGAGTTGAAGCAGCGCTTTCTCGTGGTGCAGGCGGTGGAAGCCGCGCGTACCGTGGAGGATCACGTTATTACCGACCCCCGCGAGGCCGATGTCGGCTCGATCCTCGGCTTCGGCTTTGCGCCGTTCACCGGCGGCACGCTGTCCTACATCGACTTCATGGGCACGAAGAAATTCGTCGAACTGTGCCACAGACTGGAAGCCAAATACGGTTCGCGCTTCACCCCGCCGAAATTGTTGATCGAGATGGCCGCCAAGGGTGAGACCTTCTACGGCCGCTTCCCGCCGAAGAAGGCTGTGGCGGCGTAGTCAGTCAGCTAAAAACTCTTGTCGTCCCGGCCAAGCGAAGCGCGCGCCGGGACCCATAACCACCGGCGGATCGTTTTTGTGCAGGCTGGAGCCCCATCCAGGGCAACAAAAAAGACCTGTGGTTATGGGTCCCTGCTTTCGCAGGGACGACTTTAACAAAAAGGGGCCGGATCATTGATCCGGCCCCTTACTTTTTCCCCCTGGGAGCCCTCACGCCGCCTTCATCAACCCTTCCTTCGCCAGCGCTTCCTGCACTTTCGGGCGCGCGGCGACGCGGGCCTTGTAGGCCAGGAGATTTGGCATCGCCGAGAGATCGAACTTCATCCGCTCGGCCCAGTTTAACATCGTGAACAGATAACCGTCGGCGACGGTGAATTGCTTGCCCATCAGGTAGTCATGGCCGGCCAACGCGCCGTCGACATATTTGAACTTGCCCATCACGCGGTCCTTGAAGAAGGCCTTGGCGTCGTCGGCGAGCACCGGTGAGAACAGCGGGCCGAAATTCTTGTGCAGTTCGGTGGTGATGAAATTCAGCCATTCCTGCAGCTTGTAACGTTCGGTGCTGCCATTGGCGGGCGCGAGGTTTTTGCCGGCGGCCTTGTCGGCGATCATTTGCACGATCACGGGGCCTTCGGTCAGCAATTCGCCGTTGCCGATGTCGAGCGCCGGGACCTGGCCTTTGGGATTGACCTTCAGATAGTCGTCGCCATTTTCGAGCTTCTTGGCCTTCAGGTCGACCTTGACCAGATCGAAGGGCATTCCTGCCTCGAGAAGCGCGATGTGGGGCGACAGCGAACAGGCTCCGGGCGCGTAATAGAGTTTCATCGCGATTTCCTTCCTTGGTTTATTGGATAAGCGAGGCCGAAAGATAAATGCAAATGCATGAAATAGTCAAGATTGATGCAGCTGCATTTATTGGGTTACAATCGGTCAAATCTATGGACGTGGCCATGAAACGCAAACCTTCGACGGAAGCGACCGCCGCCTGGATCCGCTTGATGCGGGTCCAGGGCCGGGTCCTCGATGCCGTCGAGCAGGATCTGAAGAAGGCCGGCTTCCCGCCGCTCGCCTGGTATGACGCTCTGTTCGAATTGTCGCGTGCGCCGTCGGGCGAAATGCGCCCCGTCGAACTGGAAAAGCAAATGTTGCTCCCGCAATACTCGACCTCGCGGCTGATCGACCGGTTGGTGGACGAAGGGCTGGCGGCGCGGCGCGAATGCGAGATCGACAAGCGCGGCCAGTTCGTCGAAATCACCGAGGCGGGCCGGGAGTTGCAGAAAAAAATGTGGAGCGCGTATTCGGCCGCGATCGAAAAGCATGTCGGCTCGAAATTGTCCGATGCCGATGCGTTAAAGCTCTGCGGCCTGCTCGACCGGTTGGGCTGTTCGTGCGAAGAGGCTCCCGCGTTCGCCACAAGAGACGGCGCGCCCGCACGATGATATTGTTTTCACCTCACCCATCTTCGGACCGGTTGGTCCGCCGATGGTCCCGACACCACGCGCGTTCGGTCGAAGCGCCTTTCATCCGGAATTTCCATGGCGCGTGACCAGATCGATATGACGCCGCTGCAATCGCGCGACGAGTTGGTCGCGTGGCTGGAAGCGGGTGTGAAGCCTAAATCCGAATTCCGGATCGGCACCGAGCACGAAAAAACCCCGTTCACGCTCGAGGGCCATCAGCCCGTGGCTTACGAGGGCGCCCGCGGCATCGGCGCGCTGTTGGAGGGCATGCAGCTTCTGCTCGGCTGGGAGCCGATCATGGAGCGCGGCAACATCATCGGGCTTTATGACGTCACCGGCGGCGGCGCGATTTCGCTCGAGCCCGGCGGACAGTTCGAGTTGTCGGGCGCGCCGGTCGAGACCGTGCATCAAACCCAATCCGAGCTGATGGCGCATTTGGCGCAGGTGCGCGAGGTAGCCGCGCCGCTCGGCATTGGCTTTCTCGGGCTCGGCATGACGCCGTCCTGGTCGCGTCAGCAGATTCCGGTGATGCCCAAGGGCCGCTACAAGATCATGACCAACTACATGCCGAAGGTCGGCAAATACGGCCTCGACATGATGTACCGAACCTGCACCGTGCAGACCAATCTCGACTTCTCCTCCGAAGCCGACATGGTCAAGAAGCTGCGGGTCTCGGTGGCGTTGCAGCCGGTCGCCACCGCGCTGTTCGCCAATTCGCCGTTTACCGAAGACAAGCCGAACGGCTTTCTCTCATTCCGCTCGGAAATCTGGCGCGATACCGATAACGCGCGCGCCGGAATGATCCCGTGGGCGTTCGAGGACGGCATGGGGTTCGAACGCTGGGTCGATTACGCCCTCGACGTGCCGATGTATTTCGTCAAGCGCGGCGACACCTATATCGACGTCGCGGGAACCTCGTTCCGCGACTTCTTCGAGGGCAAAAACCCCGCGTTTCCCGGCGAGCGTCCGACGCTCTCGGATTGGGCCAATCATCTTTCGACGATTTTCCCCGAAGTGCGGTTGAAGCGTTATCTGGAGATGCGCGGCGCCGACGGCGTGCCGTGGGGGCGCTTGCCCGCGCTGCCGGCGTTCTGGGTGGGGCTGCTTTACGACGACACCAGCCTCGACGCCGCCTGGGACCTCGTCAAGCGCTGGAATGCGCAGGAGCGCCAGGCGTTGCGCGACGACGTCCCGCGCCTGGGCTTCAGGGCCAAAATCCGCGATCGCTATCTGTTCGAGGTCGCCAAGGAATGTGTGACGCTGTCGCATTCCGGCTTAAGACGCCGCGGCCGCATCGATCATCTCGGCCGCGACGAGTCCCATCATCTTGAGCCGTTGGAACGGATTCTTGAGGCCGGGCACACTCCGGCCGAGGAGATGTTGGCAAAATTCCACGGTCCCTGGAAAGGCTCGGTGGAACCGGCCTATGAGGAATACGCGTTTTAGGTCTTTGGTCGGGTCGATTGAAGTCGGAAAGACCGGCCCCGGTTCCGTTCATCCGCCGTACAGGTTCGTGGCGATCAAATGGCGTCCCGCCAGAGGCGGCCCTTAAGTCCAACGTGAGCGCGATCAGCGAGATATCGTCCAATCGCGCCATAAAATATTGAAAAAGCACATGATATTTTCGTCAGCCCGCTCCGCTTTCGGGTCAATCCCGAAAGCCTGCTTTGGCGTATCGGGCGCTATTTGGAAGTCATCGCGCGCGTGTCGAAGCCACCTGATCGGCGTCTGTTGGGCGTTGCTCGCGTTTTCGGCGGTGACCGCTGCCGCCACGCGGCCGGCGCTGGCGCAAGCCAATTTCGATCGACCGGGCGGCGACTATCAAAGCTCGCGGGTCGTCTCCGGCGACCCGGCGGATTGCGCCTTGGTGTGCGAGCACGACCGGCGCTGCCGGGCCTGGAGCTTCAACTACCCGATCGATCTCGCCGGCGGCTCGGTGTGCTGGTTGAAGAGCAACGTGCCCGCGCGCACCCAGAACAATTGCTGCATCTCGGGCGTGCGCGGCGCCGGCGTGGTCGAGCCGCGCAACGGCGCGGTCGAGACCTCGATCGACCGGGCCGGCGGCGACTACCGCAATTTTGAACTAAAAAACAGCGACGACGACGATGCCTGCAAGGCGGCCTGCACCGGCGACAATAAATGCCGGGCCTGGACCTATGCGCGGCCGGGATATGTCGGAAAAGACGCGCATTGTTTTCTGAAAAAAGACATCAAGCCGCCGCGGCGCAAGGCCGGTTTTACCTCGGGCGTGGTGCGGTAACATTCGTGGCATCGTTAGCGTATTAATGGTGCGCGCCGAAACACCGTCATGCTTGATGGAGCGGCGTTTGGGACGCAGATCAACCACGGAGTTCACGATGATCCTGACGCGCAGAATTTTCAACGGAGCGGCTTTGGCGGCGGCGCTGGTCACGGGCGGGCTCCTCTCGTCCGCATGGGCCAACAACACGGCGGTGCCGTTCTCGGCAGACGCGTTCAAGGCGGCGCAGGCGTCGGGCAGCCCGATCCTGGTCGAAATCCACGCCCAATGGTGCCCCACCTGCAAGGCGCAGGATCCGATCCTGCAAAAGCTGACCGCCGATCCGAAGTTCAAGGATCTGAAAATCTTCCGCGTCGATTTCGACGAGATGAAGCCGGTGGTCCGGCAGTTCGGCGCCCAGATGCAGTCGACGCTGATCGTCTTCAAGGGCGCCGCCGAGCAAGGCCGCTCCGTCGGCGACACCAGGGAAGCCTCGATCGCCTCGCTGCTCGACAAGAGCCTTTAAGCTTTAAATGACGACTCTCGCGCTCGCCTTCGCGGCAGGATTGCTGTCGATCCTGTCGCCGTGCGTGCTGCCGCTGGTGCCGATCGTGCTGGGGGCTGCGATCGTGGCGCATCCGCTCGGGGCATTGGCGCTGGCCGCGGGGCTTGCGCTCTCGTTCACGGCGCTTGGCCTGTTGCTGGCGCTGGTCGGCTTCGGGCTCGGCATCGATGCCGGGATGTTTCGCGTCGCGGCAGCAGCGATCATGATCGCGCTCGGCGCGGTCCTTCTCGTGCCCTCGTGGCAGGCGCGGCTTGCGGCCGCCGGCGGACCGCTCTCGAGCTGGACCGACCGACGCTTCGGCGGCTTCGCCTCGTCAGGGCTCGCGGGCCAGTTCGCGATCGGGCTGTTGTTGGGGGCGGTCTGGTCGCCTTGCGTCGGTCCGACGCTCGGCGCGGCGTCGTTGTTGGCGTCGCAAGGACAGGACCTGCCGCGGGTCACGCTCACGATGGCCGTATTCGGCATCGGCGCCGCGCTGCCGCTGGTTCTTTTGGGGCTGTTGTCGCGCACCACCTTGATGCGCGTTCGCTCCAAGCTGATGTCGGCGGGAAAATTCGGTAAGGGCGCGCTCGGCGCCGCTTTCATTCTGATCGGGGTGGCGATCGTCTCCGGCACCGACAAGAAAATCGAGGCGGCGCTGGTCGAAGCCTCGCCGCAATGGCTCACGGAATTGACGACGTCGTTTTAGCGGCGAAGGCCGAGGAGTTGCTTCTCTCCCTTATCCTGAGGGCTTGCGAAGCGAGCGTCTCGAAGGATGGCCACGAGTTGGACTTCATGGTTCGAGACGCGCGAAGACGCGCTCCTCACCATGAGGTCTTCCCTCAATGCACCGCGGTGAAAAACCGTGCGACGCGGAAACCGGACAGCCACGTCCATACCGGTTGGCTGCGGATGCCGAGGTCCCAGGATCCGACCACGGCGTCGGCGCGGCCGATCAGATTGTCGATCGGCAAAAGCCCGACCCCGCCGTCGCGTACCGGCACGCGGCTGTCGGCGGAATTGTCCCGGTTGTCGCCCATCACGAACAGACGATTCGGCGGCACCGTCACCTCAGGCGTGTTGTCGAGCCGGCCGTTGTCGCGCAGCTTGAAGATCGCGTGCGAAACGCCGCCCGGCAAGGTCTCGACGTACCGACGGGCCGGCTCGGAGCGGCCATTGTCGTCTTCGGCCTGGCCGACGCCGTCGGGCTGTAGCGACGCCGCATGGTCGTTGATGAAGAGCTGGCCCTGCCGCATCTGGATACGGTCGCCGGGCAAGCCCACGACGCGCTTGACCCAGGCCTGCGAGGTGTCGCCCGGCCAGCGGAACACCACGACATCGCCGCGCTTCGGCGTTTCGCCGAACAGCCGTCCGCTCTCGGGCAGATTGATCTGGATCGGCAGCGAGGCGGTGCCATAGCCGTAAGGATATTTGGAGGCGAGCAGCGCGTCGCCGATCAGAAGCGTCGGCTCCATCGAACCCGACGGCACGTAGAACGGCTCGGCCAGCGCGCCCTTGGCGACGAAGACGATCAGCAAAATCGCCGCGAGCTGTACGAACTGCGCGCGCCAACCGCCCGTAACTGGAGCTACCGATTGCTTCTCCACGCTCATCCGCCGGTGCCTCCGACCGTGATGCGCTCCATCCGCAGCGTAGGCTGACCGACGCCGACCGGCACGCCCTGGCCGTGCTTGCCGCAAGTGCCGATGCCGGTGTCGAGCGAAAGATCGTTGCCGATCATGGTGATGCGATGCAAATCGGTCGGGCCGTTGCCGATCAGCATGGCGCCCTTCAACGGCGCGCCGACCTTGCCGTTCTCGATTTTATACGCCTCGGTGCATTGGAACACATATTTGCCCGAGGTGATGTCGACCTGCCCGCCGCCGAAATTCGCGGCGTAAATTCCGTTTTTGACCGAGGCGAGAATTTCCGCAGGGTCGCGTTGTCCGGCGAGCATGTAGGTGTTGGTCATGCGCGGCATGGGCACATGCGCATAGCCCTGGCGGCGACCGTTGCCGGTCGGCTTCATGTTCATCAGCCGCGCGTTCTGGCGGTCCTGCATATAGCCGACCAGAATGCCGTCCTCGATCAACACCGTGCGGTTGGTCGGCGTGCCCTCGTCGTCGATCGACAACGAGCCGCGGCGCGAGGCCATGGTGCCGTCATCGACCACGGTGACGCCCGGGGCCGCGACCTGCTGGCCCATCAACCCGGCGAAGGCGGAAGTCTTCTTGCGGTTGAAATCGCCTTCGAGCCCGTGGCCGACGGCCTCATGCAGCATCACGCCGGGCCAGCCGGCCCCGAGCACCACGTCCATTTCGCCGGCGGGTGCGGGGATCGATTCGAGATTGACCAACGCCTCGCGGATAGCGCCGTCGGCGGCTTCGCGCCACGATTTGCTCTCGATGAAGCGCGCATACCCTTCGCGGCCGCCATACCCCTTGCTGCCGCTCTCCTGCCGGTCGCCTTGGCCCGCGACCACCGAAATATTGACCCGCACCAAGGGGCGGATGTCGCGGTAGCTCTCGCCGTCGGGCCGGAGGATTTCCACCACCTGCCAGGTCGCGCCCAGACTCACCGACACCTGCCGCACCCGCGGATCCTTGTCGCGCACATAGGCGTCGATTTCGGCGAGCAGTTTTACTTTGGCCTCAAAGCCCGGCGCATCGAGCGGGTTTTTGTCGCCGTAAAGTCGTACATTGGTGTGGGCAGGCGCCGCCGAGAACGTCCCGCTATAGCCGCCGCGCACGGCGTGGACGGCATCGGCGGCGCGGATCAGCGCCGGCAATGAGACGTCGGAGGAATGCGCGTATCCGACCGCATCGTCCTTCACCGCGCGCAAGCCAAATCCTTGCGAGGTGTCGTAGGTGGCCTGTTTGAGCCGGCCATTGTCGAACATCAGCGCTTCGCTCTGCGCATATTCCAGGAACAACTCGCCGTCGTCGGCGCCTTCAAGGCCCCGTGCCACCTGATGGCGCACGGAATTGCGGTCGAGATTGGCGCGGTCGATGAGGGAGGTGGTCGGGGTCATGAAGGCTCCAAATGTCAGTACCGATGCTCTCGTCGTCCCCGCCTAGTGCGCAATTGCGCACGGGGCGCGGGGACCCATAACCACAGGTTTTCGTGAGCTAAGCAAAAACCCGCGGCGTGGTCGCCTTACAACACGGTAACCTGTGGTTATGGGTCCCGGCTCGCGCTGCGCTTGGCTGGGACGACCATGAAGATAGTCATCATCGCAATAAAGGGGAGGGTCCCCAATCGCCACCCTCACGGCAACTTGTCGTAGCCCTCGCCGATCCCATTCAAACTTAACGGGAATCCGATGCCTTCTTCGGGGGTCTCGAAAATGATGAAGGTCGCGGTCTTGGCGGTCCGCAGCTGGCCGAGAAGCTTGTCGTCCATCACGACCTCGGCGACGCAGCCATTGGGCAGGCAGCGGACGAAACCGGCGCGGCCGACATCGGCATTGTCGAGCTTGAGCCCCAGGCCAGACGGCAACAGCACGCCCAAAGGCGCCACCACGCGCATCAGCTTGCTTTTTTGGTCGGCGGTTTTCAGCACGATCACGGTGAGCCCCGCATTGGAGCGGTCTTCCGCCACCACGCTCTGGATCAGGGCGCATTGCTCGCCTTGAGCGCCGGGCGGGGTGTCGCAGCGGATTTGCCAGTCGCCATGGACGGAGCGCACCGCGCCTTGCGCATAAGCGAGCCCGGCGAGGCCGACAATCGAGACGGCGGCGAAGATCAGCTTGGCGCCCAGCCTTCGGCTGAAAACGCGGCTTTTCGCCAGAAGTTTTGAAGGCCCCATCAGGGTCGATCCCTTGAGATTTCCTTTGGCCAAGGTCCTTAGATCCCTGACAACTCGTTCCGCACCATGGACAGATACGGCAATGACGGCGCCTTGAAGGCGGTCCTTACACCACCTCCGCCGGGCCGGGCCGCACCAAGGGCTAAAGCGAATCAGGTTCCTGTGGAGCACCCCATCTTTGCCTACATCGGGCAATCGGCCTGTCAAGCGCGTTAAGGGTGCGAAAACGGCGCTTTTGCCTGATTTCTCAGGAAAATGTGACCGCGGCCGAGGAGGGGCCGATGCATCGCTCCGCGCCGCACTACTGCATTGCGAGAGACTGAGAATTATGGTTTGAGAGGCTGGATTTCGACGCGTTCTAACGATCCGGCCGACGTACTTCGATGGTACAGCGCGAGGCCGTTTGTCGGAGGCGTATCGTGCAGCATTCTCCGCCGTCCGGCGGAATGCTTTGGGGGTCTATTTTGGGTTATTTGCAGGGGAGCACGAGCGGCATGAAGATGTCGAAGGGCCAAATGGGTCGGCGGTTGCTGGGATTCGCGGTGGCTGGCGTAGCGCTGGCGGCCGGCGGGACGGCATTCGCCGAATTGGGACAGCCCGCGCCGTGGGAATATACGCTGCAGGAATCGGCCTCGCCGGTGATGGACAACATCACCTGGTTTCATAATTTCCTGTTCTGGCTCATCACCGTCATCACGCTGTTCGTCCTGGCGCTGTTGATCGTCGTCGCGGTGAAATTCAACGCCAAAGCCAATCCGGTGCCGTCGCGGACCACCCACAACACGCTGATCGAAGTGGCCTGGACGCTGATTCCGGTGCTGATCTTGGTCGGCATCGCGGTGCCTTCGTTCCGGCTGTTGTTCCTGGAGCTCGACGTTCCAAAGGCCGATTTGACCGTCAAGGCGACCGGCAAGCAGTGGTACTGGAGCTATGCCTATCCCGATAACGGCAAGTTCGAATTCGACTCGCTGCTGGTCGCGGACAAGAAGCCGCGGCTGCTCGGCGTCGACAACGAGATGGTGGTGCCGGTGAACAAGGTGGTCCGGGTTCAGACCACCGGCGCCGACGTGATTCATTCGTTCGCGGTGCCGGCGTTCGGCATCAAGATCGATTCCATCCCCGGCCGTCTCAACGAGACCTGGTTCAAGGCCACCAAGACCGGCATGTTCTACGGCCAGTGCTCGGAGCTGTGCGGCAAGGATCACGCCTTCATGCCGATCGTGGTGCGGGTGGTGAGCGATCAGGAGTTCGCGACCTGGGTTGAGGCCGCCAAGAAGAAGTTTGCGACCGGGCCTGCGAACTCGTTCGCGTCGGTGGGCGCGGCGGCGCAATAAGCGGCAAGCTTCGAGAAGCGTATCGATTAAGGACAAGGGCGACGGGACCGAGAGGGTCCATCTGCAAGGCAGGATTTGAAAAATGGCAACGACCGCAGCAACGCATACCGATCACGCCCATGATGATCACGCCCACGACCATCCGACCGGATGGCGGCGGTTCGTCTATTCGACGAACCACAAGGACATCGGCACGATGTACCTGGTGTTCGCGATCATCGCCGGCGTCATCGGCGCCGCGATGTCGATCATGATCCGCATCGAGTTGATGTATCCGGGCGTCCAGATTTTCCACGAGACCCATACCTACAACGTGTTCGTGACCTCGCACGGCCTGATCATGATCTTCTTCATGGTGATGCCGGCGATGATCGGCGGCTTCGGCAACTGGTTCGTGCCGCTGATGATCGGCGCGCCCGACATGGCGT
>WNFR01000264.1_pt1 | contig 101314 bp, 96 predicted proteins | sample 5400221 | NCBI WGS metagenome assembly WNFR01 (sample SAMN13153357, study PRJNA577476) | soil metagenome | isolation source: 40 cm soil under Madrone tree | place: USA:California | collected 2016-06-14
TCCTGCACAAATGCACGACCGTGCGCCACGCTCTGAAAGCCGAGCAATTGGGCGCCGACGCCGTGTGCATGGACGGCTTCGAGTGTGCCGGCCATCCGGGGGAGGATGATATTCCCGCGCTCGTGCTGATTCCGGCCGCCGCAGCGCGCCTGAGAATTCCGGTCGTCGCGTGCGGCGGCTTCGCGGACGGCCGCGGACTCGTTGCGGCGCTCGCGTTGGGAGCCGAGGGCATCAACATGGGAACGCGTTTCCTTTTGACAAGAGAGTCGCCGTTGCATGCCAATCTCAAGGCGCATATGTTGGCGGCGACAGAACGCGACACGGTTCTGATCGGGCGCAGTTGGCGCGACTCGGCACGCGTGATGAAAAACGCCGTGTCAGCCGAGACCCTGAAGCGCGAACGGGAGGGAGGGGTCAAGCACGGCGATCTTGCTCCGCTGATCGGCGCCGCACGTTGGATGAAGGCCATGGAAAATGGCGATATCGACGGCGGTGCGATTCCATTGGGAATGGTGGTCGGGCTCATTGACGATTTGCCGACCTGCGGTGAATTGATCGCCCGCATCGTGCAGGAGGCGCGCGGGCTGGTGGAACGACGCCTGCCCGGCGTCGTGGGCAGTGAGTAGATCCCCGTGAGCTAACGGTAGAGGCGCGAGAGCTAACGATGGACGCGGATGACGATCTTGCCGCCCCCGTGCCGTTCCTGGCTGCGCAGATGGGACCCTTTAGGGAAACAAGTTCGTGCAGCGGAATGATGTCTGCCTCGGACGTAGTCGTGTGCATTGCGAATGTTCCCCGGTTGCTCAAGCGCCTGCGAATCGCCACGCGAACAAGAGTTCGATTGCGCGATCACTCCGAATCGCATATCATCGTTCAACTATACGAACGTCATTTGTATATTAGATCGACGCCTGATGTTAGGCGGCGGAGTCCGGCGATGTCAACGAGAGGAGTGCCGACCATTAGCAAAATAAATTTTGACGGCCGCGTGGCCATCGTCACCGGCGGCGGCAACGGCCTCGGGCGGCACTATTGTCTTGAACTCGCCAAGCGCGGCGCCAAGGTCTTGGTGAACGATCTCGGCGGCAGCGCTGCCGGCCAGGGTCAATCAAGATCCGCCGCCGACAAGGTGGTGGACGAAATCAAGTCCGCGGGCGGTCACGCCGTCCCGAGCTACGACTCCGTATCGACCCGCGCCGGCGGCCGGGCCATCGTCGATGCCGCGATCAAAGCTTTCGGCCGCGTCGACATCGTCATCAACAACGCCGGGTTTCTGCGCAACAACCGATTCGAGGACATCACGGACGCAGAGCTCGACGCCATATTGGACGTGCACCTGAAGGGCGCGTTCTACGTCAGCCAGCCGGCTTACCGCGTCATGAAGGAGCAGAAGTACGGCCGCTTCATCTTTACCTCATCCGCGTCGGCGATGTTCGGACATCCGTGGCAGGCCAATTACGCCGCCGCCAAGGGCGGGCTCACGGGCCTGTCGAATGTCGTCGCGCTGGAAGGACTGCGCCACGGCATCCACTCCAATGCGCTGATGCCGACCGCCAATTCGCGGCTCTCGGGGGAGATGCACGACGGCTGGATGGAAGCGACCAACGTTTCCAAGACGCTGGCCGAAGTCGACTTTCCGGCGGTGGGACATCTGTTGGTGCCGGAGGCGAACACACCCCTGGTGCTGTACCTCGTCAGTGAAAACTGCAGGGCGACCCACGGAGTATATTCCTGCAATTGCGCCCGCTACGCCCGCGTCTTCATCGGCGCGACGGAAGGCTATGTGGCGAAGGGGGCGCACATACCCTCGCCGGAGGAGATCGAGGCCAACTGGGCAACTGTGGAGGACCGCAGCCGCTATCACACGCCGTACAGCGTCTACGAGGAATTTCTGCCGGTGGTGGTGGCGGTCAAACGGGCCTCGGGCGTGGCGGGATCCTAGCTGAGCAATCGCACCGTATCGTGGTCGAGGGCCGCGGCGCCGAAGCGCGCCGCCCCGGCCGTGTTGATTGATTCGGTCTGGAAGCGGTTCTCGTTGATGACGAAGATGAAATAGCCGTACGCCGCAGAGGATCGCAGAACGTGACATTTCTCGCCCTAAGGTCCTCGAGAATCACGATGGACTGATGGGAACCCGGATCGCTGCCGGCGTAGTAACAGCGCGGGGTGTGGATGTCGATGTAAGGCTGCACGTCGCGGTAGAAGCGCGTTTCATTGAGATACATGTCTTTCATCGATGGGCTATGCGCCTCGAAACCGCCCTTGACGATCAGCGTCGGCGGCAGTCCGGCGTCCAAACCCGCGCGGTCGTAGCGAACCCGCACACGTATCTTGGTGGAAGTACCATTGATGACGTCCGCGATTTCCGCGCCGGTTACTTGAACACCCGGGAAGCGAAAGGCCAGGGCATTGGTCAGCCATTCCGCGTTGATTTCCTGTGAAGTCAACGGCAGTTTCATGTCGGTGATGGCGGGCAGTGACGCCGTCGATGCACGGACACGGGCGCCAGTCATGATGCGGGCCGCGTCTACCCTGTGAGCGACGCGAGGTCGATCACGAATCGATATTTTACATCGTTGCGCTGCAGGCGCAGGTAAGCCTCGTTGATTTGTTGAATCGCCATGAGCTCGATGTCGGCCGCGATGTTATGTGTCGCGCAAAAATCCAGCATCTCCTGCGTCTCGCGCAGGCCCCCGATCATGGAGCTGGCAACGCTTCTGCGGCCCATCGCGAGACTCATCGCCGACACTGCGAAGGGTTCGGCCGGCATGCCGATCATCGCCAGGGTGCAATCGCGTTTGAGCAGCGCCACCATCGCATTCACATCGTGCGGTGCAGACACCGTATCGAGCACGAAATCGAAGCTGCCGGTCTGGCGTTGCATTTGATTGGCGTCCGTCGACAGCGCGACTTCATGCGCGCCGAGACGTCTTGCATCGTCGAATTTCGATGGCGAGGTTGTGAACGCGACGGTATGCGCGCCCATCGCTCGCGCGATCTTGATGGCGACGTGTCCGAGGCCGCCGAGACCGACCACGCCGACTTTTTGTCCGGGCCCGACCTTCCAATGACGCAAGGGCGAATACGTGGTGATCCCGGCGCACAGCAGCGGCGCGGTGGCGGCTGGATCGAGCGTCGGCGACACCTTGAGGGCAAAGCGCTGATCCACCACATAGTTGTTCGAGTAGCCGCCGAAGGTCGGCAGCGACGAGCCGCGCTCCACCGCGTTGTAGGTGGCCGTGGGGTGTTCGAAGCAGAATTGCTCCTCGCCCACCTGGCAGGGCGCGCACTTGCGGCAGGAGTCCACCAGACAGCCGATCGCAGCCAAGTCGCCCCGTTTGAATTTGTCGACCTCCTTGCCTACGGCGACGACGCGGCCGACGATCTCGTGGCCGGGCACCACCGGATAGCGCGTGAAGCCCCAATCGTTATTGACGTAGTGCAGGTCGGAATGACAAATCCCGCAATAGAGCAGCTCGAGCACGATGTCGTGTGCGAGCGCATCCCGGCGCTGGAACTTGAACGGCGCCAGCAGCGCCCGCGCCTCCGCGGCTGCGTAACCATGGGATTCGAGCATGAGAGTCTCTCCGTCAGATGCCGTCGTTGCTCACCTTGCCGCTGCGGCGGCTACACGTTTCCGGTACGCGATCAGAAGCTGTAACGCAGATTCGCGCCGAACGTACGCGGATCGCCGTAGGTCACATCCGCATAGCCCAGGCTCGTCTGCGGGCTCTTGTAGATCGCGAAGCGCTTGTCGAACGCGTTCTTGATCCAGATGCCGATGTCGAGCTTGGTGCCGGCAACATGCCTCCAGTCGGTCGAGAAGTTGGCGGTGCCGTAGCCCGGCGCGGTGTCGGAATCCGCGGCGAAGGTGCCGAGGTTGACGACGTCGCTAAAGTTCGTTCGGGCGCGATAATAGTAGGTCGCGGTCGAGGCGATAGTGCCGATCGTCGAGGGCAGCGGCCAAGTCACACTGACCGACGCCGAGACGGTATCTTCCGGCACTTGAGCCGGTGTGTTGCCGCTCAGGTCCTGCGCCGGCAGCGTTCCCACGGCAGGGAACAGGAATTTGTCGTAGGCCGCTTTCATATGGGTCCAATCGGCGCCAACCTCGATGTTGTCGGTAACGAAGATCTTGGATTCGAAATCGAAACCGTAGTATGTCATCGCACCGGCATTGAATACCGCGATCCACTGCGACTGGTCCGCATAGGAGCCGTTTTCCACTTCCTGTTTGTGCTGCACATTGCCATAGAAGGCATCCAAATTGGTTCGAAGCGGATGACCGGCCAAGGTCCGCTCGGACTTGATCCCGAACTCGAAGTCGGTGGCCACCTCAGGCTTGAACGTCTGCAGGTTTTGCTCGCGGATCTGATTGTTGAAGCCGCCGACTTGAAAACCATGACGGGTCGTTGCATAGACCATGGTCTTGTCACTGATTTTGTCCTGCAGCGAGAAGGTGAAGCTCGGTTGGCGCCAGGCGCCGCTGTTGGTACCCTGGCACACCGCGGGATTGTAGTGCGAGAAGAACGCGATGGCCGCCGGATTGCACAGCCCGCCGAAGAAGTTGCCGGTGGGGTCGGGTAGGACGCCGGGAGAGAATGGGCCGGCGGGACCGAACGCCGTGAACGGTTCGTGCGCCGCAGAGGTGAACGTGCCATTGTCCCAGTTGTAACGGGCGCCCAACGACGCGGTAACGTCGTCGGTGAGGTCCATTTCCAGTTGGGAGTACACCGCAACGGAATGGAAAACGCGCTTGTAATAGTTGTTGGTAACCTCGACCGAGGCAGCCGGCAGCGGCGGCGTGGGTCCGAAGAAACCCAAAATGCCGATGTTCTGGGCCAGGTCGTAGGAGTTGCCGTCCTCCTTGCGGGTGTTCGACCAATAGACTCCGCCGACATAGCGCAGGCCCTTGGAACTCAGGTGCAGCGACAACTCCTCGACCAGCAGTTTGTTCCTGTGCTGCGTGCGGCCGTTGACCAGGTCCAGCCGCGTGCCGTCATTGTCCTCGAACGAATCGGTATGGTCATTGCGGTAGCCCAGCAAGTTCTTGATCGACGCGTTTTCGCTGAATTCAAAGTTGAGCACATCCTGAATGCCCCAATTAGTCGCACGGTTGTACAACGGCAGGGCGACTCCCGAGGGGTTGCCGCCCAGAGAGACGGTGCGAGGCCCAAGAATATCCGCGGTGGTCAGCGTCGACAGCGGGGTGAACGCCACGGGGACCGAGGCCCGGGGCGCGTCGTTCTCGCGATAGTAGTCTGCGACGATGTCGTTGGTGAGAGCGCTAAAGGGCTTCACGCGCACGGACAGCCGTGCAGACTCGTGATGATCGTCGCTCAATCTGTCGGGAATGCCCGCGGCGGGGTCCGGAGTAAGATTGGTGACGAAGCCGTGGCGCCGCACGGCATCCGCGGCGATGCGGACCTGCAGAACTTCGCTGAACGGCACATTGATCATGGCCTGCAGTTGGTGCCGATCGTAGTTGCCTACATCGGCGTAGACGTAGCCTTCGAATTGATTGGTCGGGCGGTTGGGCCGAAATACGATGGCGCCGCCGGAGGAGTTGGTACCGAACAGTGTGCCCTGCGGTCCTTTCAGCACGGTCACCGAATCGATGTCGTACATCGCATTGGCAATCGACAGGGTCGAGATCAACGGCATGTCGTTCAGATAGACTGCCGGCCCGTCGGTGCCGTTGTCCGCCTTGGTGGCGCGGATGGCGAAAGTCGGCGCGCCGCCCTGGGAATTCGGCGCGACCACCAGTCCGGTGACGTGCTCCTGCAGATCCTGGACATCGAGGACCACCGATTGGTGCAGGTCTGCGCCCGACAGTGCCGTGACCGCAATCGGGACGTTCTGCTGCGACTCCTCGGATTTACGCGCCGTGATGACGATTTCTTCCAGCTGCGGCCCGGACTCCGATGCGGATGCCGTCCGCAACTGGGCGAGCGGGGGTGCGCCGGTCTCCTCTGCCCACGATAAATTTGTGGTCGCGGTGAGTGCCGCGAGTCCCATCGCAATGGCTATCTGTGTGCGCCTCTGCCTAACTTTATTGGGCATCGTTCCTCCCCCTCAAGAATGTTCGAGCAATTGTTGATTGAGTCCTGTGCGGGTTGCGGTAACCGCAATTCATGCCTTCCTGGCCGCCCATCCCGATTCTCCCGGCCGAATTCTCTCGTCCTCCACCGTTCATATTTATGAACGATATTCGCTAGTGTGAATTAACCAAGCGCGCTTTGTCAATCCTCCAAAAAGGTGCGTGCGCGCCGGGTAGCCCCGCGGTTTTGACAACCGGCGACTACGTGCCGATGTTCGAACGGCGTTCAATTGTGGATATTGCACCGCAGCATGGAGCGGTGTCGTGCTTTATGAAACTTCTCGCGGCAAAGCTACGACGCGGTCGGGCCGCGCGGGGTTGCAGTCTCGGCTCGCGACGGCGTTTCGCCGAAGCGCTGCTGCCGCCGACTATCGGCGGCGACTACCAGCGCCGGCGCAGTTGCGCGCCGATGCGGCGTTTACTGAGCGCGGCGGCGCGTTCTTTGAGCGCGATCTTCGGCGTCGATGCGGGCAAGTGCGACTGCAGGTCGGCGAGCGGCACCTTCTTTAAAGACGGCGTGGGGTGGGAACTGGCCTTGTACCAGCGCCCGATCAGCATACCGCGCGCATGACCTGCGGCGTCCAACCAGTTATGAATGCCGGGATCCTGCAGCGACAGGACCGCCCGCAGTTTGCCATCGGCATCCACGCGAGCCTGCAGCCCATTCAAGCTGCTCTGGCGGTAGACGAGTTCAACCTGATTCCATAGCGAGTCGATGACTTGCACGTTCCAATAATGACACTTCTCCGGCAGCTCAGTTTCCAGGATCAGCGCCTCTTCCGGGCCGATCTCGTAGGCGCATTCGAAGTACGCCTGCGGCCAGTCGCTGCCGTTGCCCAGCTCTTGGAAGGTGGTCAGACGCATCTTGTTGAGGTAGCCGCTGTCGCGCGTGCGGCTCACGCAGCCGATACAAAGTTCCGACAGCCGCTTCACATAGCCGCCGAACAATTCCCGGGTCAGATGGTCAACGGTGTCGGCGGAGAGCCGCGGTTTGAGCGCCGGCGCGTCGAGCCGCTCGATCGCCAGGCGCGCGTCGCGCTCTTTGCCCCAGTCGTAGGAGAATTGCCGCAGCAGGATGAAGCGTGCCTCGGGATGCAGGTACAACCAGTTGCCTTCATATCCCGGGGGGCGCGTCTGACTGAAGACCACTTCAAATGAACTGTCGGCGTTGAGTTTCAGATTGTCGAGATCGTAGTTGTTGAAGCCCGGGCCCGGCGGATCCCCCATGCCAATCATGATTTTTCCGGTGGCGAACCCCACCACCGGTGCATCGCCGCGCTCGCCGACTATCCGGTAAGCCCCATCACCGCGCACGGGCGCGTAGTAATACACCGCGTCCGGATTCGGTTGCGCGAGGAACACCGAGTTCTCGAATGGCGCCCAGTCCGGGTGGTCTGGATCGGATTGGAAATACAGGAAATACCCCTGAGCGATATTCATCAGCAGCTGTCGATAGAGGTCCGCACGGGCTTGCTCATCGTGCGGACCCCATGTGCGGTCCAGCAGCTGTTCGGCCGGCTTCAGCAAATCGACGTAATGCGACCAGCTGAGCAAGCGGCTCGCCGACTGATTAACTGACATGATGGCTCCGGGAACCAAAGGGCGCCGGGCCGGCGCCAACTCTCGACACTAGAGGACCGCAAGCGTTCTCGCAATCCTCATGTCGGGAAGTGGTGGATTCTCACGTGATCGCGCAGCGCGCCATGGTTGAGCCGAGACCTTGCGCGATCGGCCAGCGTGTGCTGGAGTAAAGATGGCCTTAACCGCTCGTCTGGCCCACCGTGAAAGGAGATTGCATGCTGAAGGCGACAACACTATTCCCTGGTGCGGCCGTGCAGCAGATCGGCTATGCCACCACCGATTGTGAGGAGGCCGTCAGGCGTTATGGCGAACGCTACGGCGTCGCAAACTTTCTACTGCTCCCCAACACCGTTTCGACCATCGCTCCGGGCCGCACTGCCACGATCAATGTCGCGATGGCGTTTGTGAACGGCACCATGATCGAATTGATCGAGCCAGCCGGCGGAGCCGACACGATTTATCGCGAGGTGCTGCCGGCCAGCGGCTTTGCCGTGCGTCACCATCATCTCGGTTACGCCATGTTCAACGACGAGGAGTGGGATGCCATGCAGCGGGAGATCGAGCGCCAGAAGATCGCAGTGGTGTTGAGCGGTGAATCGCCCGGCGTCGTGCGCTACCAGTACATCGACCTGCGCGCCGACATCGGACACTACGTCGAGTATTTATGCTATCTGGGTCAAGGCGGGCAGGAACTGCTGAAGGCCATCCCACACAACAGCTGACTTCCACCCGCGGTGACGACACGAAGCGACTTCGAAGGACATCCGTGCCATGCAAACTCCAGCCTAAAACGCACCGTTGACAGTTCCAAAGCAGCGTTTATATTACTGAACGTTATTCAATTATACATTCCAAGTCCGCTCCGGCAAGCCGGCCGCCCGGACACTTCTCGGGAGTACGGCCGATGTTTCAGCTCAGACTGCGATCCAGGTGCCTGTGGCGCCCGACTACGCCGCAGCTGCCATGAAGCGCCTACGGCAGCTCCGCTGGGGAGGATCGGCTGCGTCGCCGCTTACCCGATCCCGTGAGGAATGAACACTCACAGCGACAGTCTTCTAGCCCAGCGCACGGGAGCGGTCCTGTGTTTGACGCTGAATCGGCCGCAAGCCCGCAACGCGTTGAACCTTGATTTGACGCGCGCATTGGTTGCGGCACTTCGAGAATTCGACGAAGACGCTGCAGTGCGGGTGCTGGTCGTCACCGGCGCCGATCCCGCGTTTTGCGCCGGTCTCGACCTGAAGTCTTTCGCAGATCCCGCCTCGCCGCGGTCCGAAGTCGGAGCGCTGCTCAACGATATGCCGCGACGGCCGAAACCGGTGATCGGGGCGATCAACGGCGCAGCAATGACCGGCGGCCTAGAGTTCGCGCTCGGCTGCGACTTCCTGATCGCCTCTGAAAATGCGAAATTCGGCGACACGCATTCGAAGATCGGCGCGCTGGCGGGCGGGGGCATGAGTTCCAGGCTACCGCACGCTGTTGGATATCGATGGGCCAAACAACTGAGTTTCACATGCGATCCCATCGATGCGGCAACCGCGTTGCGTATCGGCCTCGTGAACGAAGTCGTGCCGCACGAAGCGCTGCTTGCCCGCAGCATGGCGCTCGCCGACAGCATTGCGCGGCATGACCCGGCGCTGTTGGCCACGGCGAAGCAGGTGCTCGAGCGTGGCTCGCTTACCACGCTCGCCGACAACATCTTCCTGGAGCGCGAGGCTCTGGCCGCCAGCAGGATGCGCGGCGAAGCTCGATGGAAAACCTGACGAGGAGCGGATGCATGCGGTATCTCGAACGTCGCGATCAATTGCCGTCTGAATTTCCGTACATAATGGCTATTTTTAGAGCTTATTCATGAAATATGGTGCTGGGCGCCGCGCGCCGCACGAAAAGGCGACCGCCACTCCGACCTCGACCCGAATCTGGAAGGCGCTCGCCGATCCCACCCGCCGCCGGATTTTTGAGAAGCTTGCCGACGGCGCCAGCCAAGTCGGCGATCTGGCATCGGGCCTGCCGGTAACGCGGTCGGCTGTCTCGCAGCACCTGCGGGTACTCAAAGATGCCGCACTGGTCGAAGTGAGGCGCATGGGCCGGACACGCATTTATTCCGTGCGTAGCGATGCTCTTGCGCAATTCAGCGCTTACCGCGAAGCGATCGGCTCCCAGATGCCGGAGGACCAAGCGCCTCCCGCGCCGGACGCAAAGCGAACGATGCACCGCGACCGAAGCGCCACCGAGCCGGCTTCCGACTGCGACTATATCGATGAGAGCCTGGTGCACTGGCCGGAAATCTGGCCCCAATACGACGTGCAAGTAGTATCCATGATAACCCGTCTTCAAGTGCTCTCTCGCACGTTGGCCCGCCTTCTGGCCGCGAATACAGCGCGTCACGGATTGACCGAAGGGGAGTATTTCATCCTGAGTACATTGTACCGCCTCGGCCGCAGTGCTTCGGCAACGCCGAGCGAACTGGCACGCCGCTCTCTGCTGTCGCCACCCGGAATCGCCAAACGGCTCGATCGTTTGCAGACCGCTGGCTTCGTCACACGCGCATCGAACCCCCGAGATCGCCGCTCGAGCATTCTGCGCCTGACACCGCGAGGACAGAGGGTCGTCCACGCGATCACGACAAAGCAGCTTGGCTGCGACAACGCCGCGGTATTCGCCATCCCCGATCACGAGCTCAACCAACTGTCCGCGACACTGCGCCGGCTGTTGAGAGAACTGCCCAGCCCGCGCAAGGGCAGGCATTCGGACAACGGAGTTTAATGCGCAAGTCCGCCCCTGCCGCCGGCGTCAACCCTCGTCGTTCACCCATCGTACTAAACGCTGCAGCGGGAAAAAACCGTCGTGCGGCAGCCCGGTTTCCACGCCGCCGGCCCCACCCAGTTCGACCACGCGCTGTACGCCGGCCGCGGCGAGAGCGTTGCGCAGCTCGGCCCTGCGCGACGACGGGTAAACACCAACCGTCTGGGTCGCCACATTGGCAAAGCGCACGGCATCGGCGAGGCTCGTGACCGGCACTACGTTGACCACGCGCCCATCGGGGTGGAACTCCACCGGGTCCTGCGAACGGATTACCACACCTGGCCCTTCGTAGCCGCCCCAGACACGGTAGAAGTCCTCCATGCCGCGCAGCCCGTCGATCTCTTCGCGCAGATTCTCGGCCAATGGCCGGCCTTCCGCTGACGCGAATATCCGCTCTACGCCCATACGCTCCATGAGCAGTGCGCAATAACGGTCCACCTGCTCGATCGTACCTTCGACGAACTGGAAACGGCTGGACGAGCAGGCCTGTTGTTCGACCAACGTCGCGTCGTTCGCGCCGTGGTCGGCCGCCTCGGCCAGGGTTGCGGCCGATTCAAACGCCTCCCGGCCAATCATGGAGATGGAGGTCTTTGGATCGAACGCGACCAGCTCAAATCCCGGCCCGATGTATTGCTTGGCGCTTCGCAGCGAGCTTTCGCCGCCCCAAGCCACTAGTTTGTCGAAGAATTGCGGCCTGAATAGAGTGCTCTCGACCGCATCGTCGCCGCCGCGCCAATACACCGCGGAGAACGAGCGGGTTACCGGGTGATCCGGCGCGACCGCGGCGAGCGCGCGCAGGACGGCGGTGCCGGCGAACAACTCGTTCGACGGAATCTTCAACAGGTGTACACCCTTGGTCAGTGCACCGCGCACAACCGATTGCGCGGCTACGCCCGGCGCGTTGCCGGCCATAATATGAATCAGGCGCGGCGGGAATGCGCGGATTCGGTGCCGGCGTCCGCTGGGCGCGTCGCGCACTTCTTGCCAGCCGTCGAGCACGCCGGCGCCGCCCAGCTCGTTGCGCACCTGGAATTCCATGCTCTTGCGATCGAAGGCGCGGCCCAGGGTTTCGTACGAACGCTTCAGCACAGGATACGGCAGCGAGCTCGTGCGCGACGCGTATTCCAATGCCTCCGCCATCAGTCCCTGGGGATCTGCGGTGAGCCAATGTCCGGTTTCGGCCAAGAGATCCATGATCTCGCTGAGTGGAGTCTCGAACGCCGGACCCGGCTCCCGGCGCGACCACACCAAAGAATCGAGATCCAGCGCGGGCGTCGTAAAACGTGTGTGCCCGCGACCAAAGACCTGATCCGCGCCGGTCACGAGTTTGCCCTTGACGACGTGGCATACGGGGACGGGGGCGGAAGCCATGAGCGCGTTCATACGGCTATCGCGCCACGGATGTAGGAGTCGATGGTGCCCGCGCAGCCGATGTGGTCGTCTTCTCCGGCCTGGGCGAAACGTCCTATCGTATCCAGAATCACAGGTCCAGGACGCCCGCACGGGCATTTCTCTGAATAGTCCACGGTGACTTTGTCGCCGGTGATGATGCCGCCCCAGCGGCCTTCATAAAGTAGGTCGAGAAAGCCGAAACGCCCGGTGACCTGACCGGAGCCGTCGGTATCGTCCGGACCGAGTAACTTCTCGCCCGGACCGTCGAGCGGCAGCATGATCAGGCCGGGCGGCGCGTGGTAGCGGTCAGCCTGGCAACGCGGCAGCATGGACGCCATTTCCGTCATCCCGTAACTCCCCGGGCGGATAACCTTACCGTAAAACCGATCGACCTGTTCCTTGTAGTCAAGCGGCAATACAACGCCCTTGACACCGCCACCCGCGCCGACGACGGTCTGCGGATGGAATTCGCCGTCGCCGATACCGAGTTCGCGCGCGCGCTTGAGAATGAACATGTGCTGCGCCCACATGCCGGTGAGGTAAATCGGCTGGTGCCGGCGCTCAAGGATCCGGTCCGCCAATGCCACCATATCCTGCATGGTGCGCCTGGCCTTGGCGCCCATGTGCGCCTCGTATGCCTTGATCTCCTGAGGCATCGCCGTGCCTTCCGCCATTTTTTTACGCATCGCGGCATCTTGGCTTACTTCGGAAATCAACAGCGGCTCGCTGAGGGAATAGATCTCACCGGGACGGCCCCAGTTTTCGGCGGTGCTGATGGCAGCCTCGACGGCGCTGTTGCGGCCGACCAGGGGTCCGAGCCAGAACACTGGGCGATCGGCGCTTGCACGGATGAAGGGCCAGCCCACCGTGTATTTGAAGTGGCGGGTCTTCATTGCGCGGTCCTGCATGGTGTGATTGAGAAAGGAGCACTTTCCCGAAGTGCCGCTGGTCGCCAGCACCGCGTGGCCGGCCGACCATAGCCGCTCGAGCCATTCGTCCACATTCTTCACCCCGCCAACATTCACGTTCGATACATTGGCCACCGAGAGCGTTTGCAGCCATTGCAACATGCGGTCCCAGCGGCCGTTTTCGAAGAACGACGCCGGGTAAGACTTGTAAACCGTATGCGTAAACAACAAGGGCACAAGGTCTCCAAAGGAGCGTATCTTCCCAATGCCCGCCTCGTCGGCGCGCCGGCGGAGGAGCGGCATCTGATCCCGCCTCTCCTCGAATAACTCCTGCGCCGCGCGCAAGCGCAACGGTGCGATCTCGGCTGACGGCAGACTGAACGCGTGGTCCGGATCCAGGATCATGTCAACGAGCTGCTTGCGTGTAGGGGTCATGCGCCTTTTCCTCGTGTACGGCCGCCCGTGTATCTTCCATTTTTAGTTTCCAGTGGAAACGAATCTCCCATAGGATCAACCAATTGTCAAATTAATTACCCCCTCAAGTCATCTTATGAATCGCATTTGTTCGGGTAATTAGCGGCACACTACTGAATTGACCTTGGCATGTCTTCTTTCGCGACTGTCCCACAATTGATCCGCGAAGACCAATTACCCGTTAGTGTTAGCTAACATATAGCGGCGCGGGCGATTACGATTGAGTCGGAATACCCTCCGTGTGATGCTTGACTAGCAATCGCCTAGGCGCCGCCATCTGGGTTGCGTTGCTGATCACTGCGGATCTGTGATGGTTGACCACGGCACGCTGTAGTCGCCGACAACGTCCAGCATCTGCTTCTTCACTTCCGGCGTGAGCTTGGGCACCACGTCAAACGCCCGCAGATTGTCGATCAGCTGCGACGGTCTCGATACGCCGAGGATCGCCGTGGTTACATTTGGATTGGAGAGTATCCAGGCGAGCGACAGTTCGGCCAGCGTGCAGCCGAGCTGCCGGGCAACCTTTTCCAAGTCATCGACGATCTGGTTGCGCTGCTTGCCGAGCAAGGCGTCTTGGAAGCGTACCAGATTGGGGTCATCGGCGCGGCTGCCAGCGGGCAGGCCCCCGCGGTACTTGCCGGTCAATGTGCCGCCTGCCAGTGGGCTGAAAACGACAATGCCGAGACCAATGTCGGTGAACAATCGTGCATGTTCCTGATCGACCCGCCTGCGGCGCAGTAGGTTGTACTCGGGCTGTTCGACCACTGGCTTGTGCAGGTGGTGGCGCTCAGCGATTTCCCACGCGGCGCGGATTTCATCGGCGCGCCATTCGGACGTACCCCAGTACAACGCCTTGCCGGACTCGATGATGCTGTGCAGGGCCCAGACGGTCTCCTCGATGGGGGTATTAGGGTCGTTGCGGTGGCAATAAACGATGTCGACGTAGTCCATCTGCAAGCGCTTCAGCGAACCGTTGACGCCGTCGATGAGATATTTCCGGTTGAGCGTGTCGCGCTCATTGGGACCGTCTGAGATACCCCAGAAATATTTGGTCGAAACCACGTAACTGACGCGACGCAGATTGAGCTTTCTGAACAGGCGGCCCATGATCTCCTCCGCCAGTCCGTTGGTGTAAGACTGTGCGTTGTCGAAATAGTTGATGCCGGCATCCAGCGCCAAGGCGACGGTTTCGCCGATCATCTTCTCGTCCATCGCCTTATAGCCCCAGTTACCGGCGCCCAGCGACAGTTCGCTCAGCTTGAGGCCGCAGCGGCCCAGCCTTCGATATTGCATGGTGATGTTTCCCCCTTGTCCCCAATGCCACTTGTTCGGAAATGTGAATAGTGTGCCAAAATGTGGACGAGTTCGCCAGACCGAGCGTATTCTTGGCTCCATAAGCGGCACGAACGGTGCGGAGCCATGAACTCATGAATGCTCGATTGGATATTCAAACGGTACCGCTCTGTCATGTCGGGTACCGCCGGCGTGGTGGAGGCGGGTCTGCCGCACGATGGATTCCTGCGGCTTTCGCGCTTCGTGCGCTGGGTCAATGACGAGTGAGCGCCGCGACGGGGCAGGTGATTGAGGCGCGGGAGGGCGCGATCGCGGTGTTGACGTTGAGCAATCCCGGCAAACTCAATGCCTTCACGCAATCGATGCGCGACGCGCTGACGGACGCCATCAGGCGGGTCAACCTAGATTCCGAATGCCGTGCTGTCGTTCTCACCGGAGCTGACGGTCATTTTTCCGCCGGAGCCGACATACAGGGCTGGGGGGAAACCACCGTACAAGAATGCCGGGCGCGCCTCAAGAAGGGCGGCGCCGCCTTGATGCGCGAAATCATCGCTGGAGCAAAGCCCGTCGTTGCCGCCGTGGAGGGCTACGCCTACGGCGCCGGGCTGGCGTTGTCCTGTGCGGCCGATCATTTGGTCGCTTCCAGCGACGCGAAATTCTGCTGCGCTTTTACCAAGGTTGGCTTCATTCCCGATTTGGCACTCATGTACAGCCTGCCCCGGCGAGTGGGCAGCACCAAGGCCAAACAATTGATTGCGCTGGCTGATACCATCGACGGCGTTTATGCGGAAAAGATCGGGCTTGTCGATGAGACGACGGAGCCGGGGGCCGCACTCGACCGGGCACGGCAAATCGCGTTGCGCTATTGCGAGACGCCGCCGCTCGCGTTCGAATTGATGAAATCGGCATTTGCGCGCGACCTGGAATCCATGATCCAAGCGGAAATCGATTTGCAGCCGTACGCGTGGCTATCTCAGGACCACGAGGAAGGCAAGCATGCCTTCGCGGAGAAGCGCAAGCCGCGCTTTACAGGGCGTTAAAACTCATGAAAGCGTTGCTTTGCGAGTCCTTGGCGCCCAATGCGGTTTGATCGTGGAATAGTCGATCTTCAGCCGGCGAACCTTCATGGCAGAGCCCCTGCGTTGGCGATCCGAGTCAGGTGATGGGCGCTGTCGCCGAATAACACATCGATCATGGTCAACCGTCGGTAGTAGTGCCCGACGGCGCATTCTTCGGTCACACCGATTCCGCCGTGCAGTTGAATGGCCTGCTCGCCCACGAAGCGGCCGGCGCGGCCGACGTACGCTTTCGAGGCGCTCGCGGCCTGACTTCGTTTTGCCGGGTCCGTGTGTTCGGACATCATGGTCGCGTACATCGCCATGCTGCGCGCTTGTTCGATCATCACCAGCATGTCGACTGCGCGGTGCTGCAGGGCTTGAAAGGAGCCTATGGTGGCACCGAATTGTTTGCGTACCTTCATATACTCCACCGTGAGTTCGTGAGCCCTCGTCATGACGCCCACGGCCTCGGCGGCCAGGGCGGCGATGCCAGTGTCTGCGACCGTATCGATGAGGTCCATCGCTCCACCCGGCTCACCGATGAGATCCCGCTCGGCGACGCGCACGTCATCGAGGATGAGATCGGCCGCCCGTGTGCCGTCCTGGGTGCTGTAGCCGCGGCGGCGCACCGCGGCGGCGTCGACCATGAACAACGATATGCCGACGGCGTCTCGTGGCTCGCCTGCGCTGCGCGCGGAAATGATGAACTTATCCGCGGTATCGCCGTGAATCACGAAATCCTTGCGGCCACGGATGCGCCAAGCGCCGCCTTCGTATTGCGCCCGGGTCTGTACCTGCGCGAGATCGTAGCGTGCGGCGCGCTCGGCATGCGCGAATGCAAAGGTTTCGCGTCCGTCGATCAACGCCGGCAGCCAACGCGCCCGCTGAGCGGGATCGGCGCCGAGCCGAAGGCAGGTCCCTGCGAGTATCACGGTGGCAAAATAGGGCTCCAGCGACAATACGCGCCCCATCGATTCCATGGTCAGCATCATTTCCACGGCCCCGCCGCCAAACCCGCCATCATCGGCGCCGAAGGGCAGGCCAAGGAGCCCTATTTCGGCGAATTGGCGCCATAGCGCGCCGCTCCATCCGGCGGCCGACCGCAGGTATTGCTTGCGCTGATCGAAGGTGTACGTGTTCGCAAGCAGACGATGCACGCTTTGCTGCAGCAGCTCTTGGTCCGGTGTGAGATCGAAGTCCATCGAGCGGGTACCTATAGGCCCAAAATGCTTTTGGCGAGAATGTTGTGCTGTATTTCGTTCGATCCGCCGACGATCGACACATGTCTCGCGAAATAATGATTCGGCGCCAGGGTGCGTGCCCAGTCCACCTCATCGTCGCCTTCGCGCAGGCCGCGCAGGAAATCGCCGTCGTATTCCAGGGCTTCGTACCCGGCCACGCTGAGCAGCAATTCCGTCGCGGCCTGCTGCAACTCCGAGCCTTTGATCTTCAATATCGACGTTTTCGGATCCGTTTTACCCGCGGCGCCGCGCGAGCTCTCCGCAATCACCCGCATCTGGGTGATCTCCAGGGCCTTGAGTTCAATCTCGAGCGCGGCGGCGCGTTTGAGAAAATTCCAATCCTGCGCGAGGGTCGATGAGCCCATGGGGATTCGTTCCGCGAGCATTCTGGCGCGCCGCAACCGCATTTTTGAGATGCCCACCCGCGCAATCCCACTGCGCTCGTGGCCCAGGAGATACTTGGCGTAGTCCCAGCCCTTGTTTTCCTCGCCAACGCGGTTGGCAACGGGGACGCGCACATTCTCGAGAAACATTTCATTCGTTTCATGATTACCGTCGATGGTGATGATCGGCCGCACCGTGATACCCGGCGACTTCATGTCCATGAGCAGATAGGAAATCCCCTGTTGTTTTTTGGCGCTCGGATCGGTTCGCACCAGCAGGAAGCACCATTCGGCATGATGCGCGGTGGAGGTCCATAGCTTCTGACCGCTGATCACATAGTCATCGCCGTCGCGCACGGCCTGCGTCCGCAGCGAGGCCAGATCAGACCCGGCGCCGGGCTCGGAAAATCCCTGGCAGAACCAGTAGTCGAGACTGGCAATTTTGGGGAGGAAATGAGCCTTTTGCCGGTCATTGCCGAATGCAATCAGCACCGGGCCGATCATGTTGACATTGAAGGACAGCGGTTCGGGCGCCGGCGCCATATGCAGTTCTTCCTTGAAGATGTATTGCTTGACGGGGCTCCAGCCTGTGCCACCCCAGTCGCGCGACCACGCGGGAGTGGCCCAACCCTTTGCGTGCAGAATCCGTGTCCAACGCTTGAGTTCCTCCTTGGATAGCCGCTGTCCCAGCACCACTTTGCCGCGGATATCGGGCGGCAGGGCATGACGGAAAAACTCGCGCACCTCTTCGCGAAACGCGAGTTCTTCGGAAGTAAAGCTCAGATCCATGAGGATGTCCCGGTCATTCGGTCGTAAGTTCTTCGATCGTCATTCATTCGATCAAGCGCTCGCGGCGCCATCGTTGGATGCATTGCTCATCAACCCAGGATGCCAACGCCGCGGTGGTATTCGCGGGCGTTACCGGCTGCGGCAGCGTCGGCACATCCGGAACCGTGCGGCTGAAGCGCGGCGCGGGTGCTGGCTGCAGAACATCGTCCACGCTCACGAATGTCTGCCGGGCCGCCAAATGCGGATGCATCGGCGCCTCCTGCCAGTCGAGCACGGGCGCCACGCAGGCATCGCTGGCGGCGAATATCGCGCACCATTCGGCGCGCGTCTTGCCGCGAAAGACTTGGGACAACCGGATCTTGGCACGCGGCCAATGATCCTTGTCCAGTTGGGCGCCGAGCGCGGACGGCTCAATGTGCAGAAGCCGCAAAAACTCCGCGTAGAATTTCGCCTCGAGCGGACCCACCGACAGCCACTTGCCGTCGGCGCATTCGTAAACGTCGTAGAAAGGCGAACCGGAGTCGCCGATGTTGCTGCCGCGCTGCCCCTGCAGCATGCCCGCCGCGTGCATCCCGAAAAACGTGGTCGCCAATGAAGCGGTGCCGTCGACGATGGCCGCGTCGATGACTTGACCTAAGCCGGAGGTGCGCGCTTCGAGCAGGGCGCTCACGATGCCAAGCGCCAGGTACAGCGAACCGCCGGCATAATCGCCGACGAGATTCAATGGGATGGTGGGCGGCGAATCGGCGCGGCCGATGGCATTCAACACCCCGGTAATGGCAATGTAACCGATGTCGTGGCCCGCCGTCTGCGCCAGAGGACCGCTTTGACCCCAGCCGGTCATGCGCCCGTAGACCAGCTTGGGATTGCGGGCAAGGCAGGGCTCCGGGCCCAAGCCCAGGCGCTCGGTGACCCCGGGCCTGAAGCCCTCAATCAATGCGTCCGCTTTGGAGACGAGTTCAAGCGTGAGCTCGACGGCACGGCGATCCTTCAAATCCAGCGCAATCGATTTGCGATTGCGCAGCAGGAGGTCGTATTTCAGGGGACGCTTGATCCCGAGTTCCGCAGGCTGCTTACGGTCGATGCGCAATACCGTCGCGCCGAGGTCTGCGAGCAGCATGGCGCACATCGGGGAGGGGCCGACGCCGGCCAGTTCGACGATGCGGATTCCAGCCAGTGGTCCCATGTCAACGCTTGCGCATCGCGTCCCATTGCGCATCGGTCCAATCGTGCATGGCGCGATTGCTCGGGCCTCCCACGCCTTGCATCCAGCGGCCGCCGTCGATGACGATGAGATCGCCGGTGATATAGCTCGATTCGCCGGCAGCCAGAAACGCGAACAGGTTGGCGAGTTCGGCGTGCTCGCCGACCCGCCGCAGCGGCACGCTCTTCTGCTGCGGTTCGACCTGAGATCCGGGCGGATACAGCTTTTCCCACGCGCCTTCGGTGGGGAAGAGGCCCGGCGCCACCGCGTTCAGGCGGATGTTGTGGGGCCCCCATTCGACGGCGAGACTGCGCGTCATGGCGACGATGCCGGCTTTGGCGGCGGCGGAGGGCGCGGTGAAGGCGGCTCCGGTGAACGAGGGCGTCGACGCGACGCTGAGTACCGTGCCGCCGCGTTGAGCATCGATCCAGCGGCGGCCACATGCGACGGTGCAATAGAAGGAGCCGTGCAACACAATGCCGAGCACGGCATCGATGGCGCGCGGAGACAGCTTTTCGGTCCGCGCGATGAAGTTGGCCGCGGCGTTATTGACCAGCACATCGAGCGGCGCTTCGTTCCAAATCTTCGCCATCATCGCATCGACGCTCGCGGCATCGCGGACGTCGCAGGAAAGCGCTCGAGCCTTGCCGCCGGTCGCCTCGGCGAGTTCGGCGGCAGCCGCCTCCAGCACTTCGAGACGCCGACCGCAAATGAAAAGTTCCGCACCGAGTTCCAGGTAACGCTTGCCGATACTCTTACCGAGACCGGTGCCCCCGCCCGTGATGAGAATGCGCTTGCCTGCCAATAGATCATTTCGAAACATGGGTTTAGTTCGCTCGTTTGCTCTCTCGCCCCAGCAGCGAATTGGCGATGATATTACGCTGGATTTGATTGGTGCCCTCGATGATCTGCACCACCTTGGCGTCGCGGAAGTAGCGGGCGATCGGATATTCCGCGGAGACGCCGGCGGCGCCGAACAATTGCACGGCGTCGGTCGCCACCTTCATGGCAGTATCGGAGGCGAAACACTTGGCCATTGCGGCGAAGCGGGCCATTTCCTGGCCGGTAACGCCTTGGTTGAACATCGAGGCCGCTTTGTACGTAAGCTGCCGGGCGGCCTCGGTCTGCATCGCCATATCGGCGATCATCCAACGCAGACCCTGGAAATCGCTGATCGGTTGGCCAAACGCCTTGCGGCCCTGGATGAATGCGATGCTGTGATCGATCGCACCCTGCGCGATGCCCACCGCGCGGGCGGCGACGATAGGACGGCTGGTGTTGAACGCCTCCATCACGAGCTTGAAACCGCCACCGCCCTCGGGACCCATGCGGTTGGCCGTCGGGATGAACACATCGTCGAAGAACAGGGGACAGGAAGGGACGCCGCGCGCACCCATTTTTTCCTCCTTGCGCCCGACGGAGAAGCCCTTGGTCCCCCGCTCCACGATAAAGAGGTTGATGCTGTCCTTGCCGTCGGCATTGGGTATCTTTGCAGCAACCAATACGAAGTCCGCGACATCCGAATTGGTGCACCAGATCTTGGCGCCGTTCATCCTGTACCCGCCCGGGACCGGCACGGCACGCGTTTTGATGCCGGAGACGTCGGAGCCGCTCTGTGCCTCGGTGGTGGAAAAGGCGCCGCGGAGATGGCCGCCGGCCAGTCCCGGCAGAAAGCGCGCCTTTTGCTCGTCATTGCCGGCGGCGAGCAAGGCGCCAAAGGCCACCCATTGCACCACCAACAGATATCCGGTGTTGTAGCAAATACGTCCGAATTCCTCGACCGCGATGCAGGCGCTCAACATATCCCCGGTGCCGCCGTATTCGGCTCCGAACGGCAGAGCGAACAGCCCAAGATCCTGCAGCATGTCGAACATGTCCTGAGGATATTCCGCGGTGCGATCGATGGCGTCGGCACGCGGCGCGACCTTTTCTCGCGCCACCTTGCGAATCAGATCTTGGACGGTGAGCTGATCGTCGGTGAGTGCGTAGGTCACTAAAAAAGCTCCGCAAAGTAAGTTTTCGAGCGTTTTCGGCCCTTAGGAAGGCCAATTCGTGGATCGCAACCGTTGACAGCCGCGGGCCAGCCGTTAATATAGTCGAACGGCGTTCAGAAAAACAGCAGTAGGGCAGGGACTGCATACGCCGTAGAATTTGCCGCTCTGCGGAATTCTTTTGGCTACGGCTAAGCGAGGGCTCATGAGCACAGCGGTCAGGTTTCCGGCGGGCGAACGCGCGATTCGCAATGACTTCGTCCCCAAAGAAGCCTATATCTCACGAGAATTTGCGGCCCTCGAAGCGCAGCGCGTTTGGCCGCGCACCTGGCAGGTCGCCTGCCGTGAGGAGGAGATCCCCAAGCCCGGCGACTTCGTCACCTACAATGTTTTGGATGAATCCATCATCGTGGTTCGTGCCGCCGCCGACCAGATCAAGGCGTTTCACAATGTGTGCCAGCATCGGGGCCGGCGGCTGACCGAGGGCTGCGGGCGCACCAACGCGTTCATGTGCCGCTACCACGGCTGGACGTGGAAACTCGACGGGTCGCTGGCGAAAGTACTGGCGCGCGACGAATGGGATGGCTATCCGGACATGCGCGATGAGGACATTCGACTGAAGGACGTCAAGGTCGGTGCCTGGGGGGGATTCGTGTTCGTCAACATGGATCCGAATGCCGAACCGCTCGCCAAATATCTCGAGCCCATGCCCGAGCATGTCGATTGCTTCGAATTCGAGAAGCTGCGCTATCGCTGGTACAAGTCGATCCGTCTGCCGTGCAATTGGAAAGTGGCGCTCGAGGCGTTCAACGAGGGGTACCACGTCGCCGCGACGCACCCGCAGCTGTTGGATATTGCGGGAGACGATGAAACACGCAGCTTTGCCATGGGCAAGCACGGCATGTTCGGCTACCCCACGTCCAAGCGCCCACTCGGTGCGCCCAGCCCGCGCACCGGCAAGCCCATGCCGGAGGATCTGCGCCCGGGCTTGGTGGCCTTTTATCAGGAGATGGAGGACACGCTCAAGGCGATTTTCAGCGAACGCGACAACCGCGCCGTGAAACGAATCATGAGCGACGTGCCGGCGGGCACGGGACCCATGGAGGTCTTTCTCAAGGGCATCGAGTTTCAACAGGAAGCGGCCCTCGCCGAAGGCGCCGGGTGGCCGGACGTGACGCTCGAACAATTGGGTAAGGCGGGAACCGATTGGCATGTCTTTCCGAATCTGGTGTTCTTGATGTGGCACGACGGCGTACTCGCCTATCGAGCACGCCCCGACGGCGCCAATCCCGATTCCTGCATATACGACATCTGGTCGCTGGTCCGGTACGCCCCCGGCAAGGAGCCGCCGCTGAAGCGCGAGTTCTTTTACGGCCCCGACGATTGGAAAACCAACGTGGTCGAGAATTTCGGCCTGATTTTATCGCAGGATTTTCAGAACATGGGCGAGGTGCAGCTCGGCATGAAATCGAGCGGCTTCGAGGGCTCGCGCACGAATCCATTGCAGGAAGGGACGGTCACCAATTTTCATCGCACGCTCTATAACTACGTGTACGGCTCGGTGGTAGGCCATGACGAACTGGGACGATAGTTTCGACTTTGTCATCGTCGGCAGCGGCGGCGGCTCCATGTGCGCCTCGCTGCTGTGCAAGTCGCGCAGCAAGAGGGCGCTGATCGCCGAGAAACAGGCGAAGGTGGGCGGTTCGACCGGTTTCTCAGGCGGCGTCTGGTGGTTACCCAACAATCCGGTGATGAAGCGGGCGGGCGCCCTGGATTCCTTCGAACGTGCCAGGACTTATTTCAATGCGGTGGCTGAATATCGCGGCCCGGGCAGCTCAGAGGCACGCCGTGATGCGTTCTTGAAGACGTCGCCCGATCTCGTCAATTTCCTGGAATCCGCGGGAATGCAATTCCGCTATGCCGACGGGTGGTCCGATTACTACGACACCTTGCCCGGCGGCGAGCCCCGCGGGCGCTCGTTGGTCGCAAAATTGTTCGACATCAACGAACTGGGCGAGTGGAAAGACAAGCTGTCGATGTACCCGGGCGCACATATGCCCATGGGGTCGGAGGAGTACCCAACGTTGTTTCTTGCCAAGCGCACCTGGGCCGGTAAGCGCATGGCGCTCAAGCTCGCATGGCGGATGCTGAGTTCGAAGCTGCGCGGTCAGGATCTGCGCGCGAACGGCGCCGCGCTCCAAGGCCGCATGCTGCAGATCGCGTTGCGCGAGAAGCTGCCCATCTGGACCGAGGCGCCCGTGCGGGACTTCATCGTCGAAAACGGACGTGTCGCCGGCGTTCGCGTCTTGCGCGGCGGGCGCGAAATCAATGTCGAGGCCCGCGACGGCGTCCTCATCAACGCCGGCGGATTTTCGCGCAGCCGCGAGATGCGCGAACAGTTTCAGCCCAAACCGAATTCCTGGAGCTGGACCAACGCGAATCCGGGCGACACCGGTGAAGTATTGCAGGCGGCGATGCGTCTTGGTGCGGCAACCGACTGCATGAATGAAGCCTGGTGGGTCATCACCTCGTTGGCACCCGGCGAAAAACTGCCCGAGGGCGCGATTAATTCGAACGGCGTCGCGATTCCGTTCATGCACCACCTCGACTTGTCGTTGCCCTTCTCCATGATGGTCGATCAGAGCGGCGAGCGCTTCTGCGACGAGGCGGGCGCGTACATGGAAATCGGTCAGCGGATGTACGTCCGCCACGCGGCGACCGGCAAGGCGGTTCCGAGTTGGCTCATCATGGACAGCCGGCAACGCAAGTTTTATCCCTGGGGTACGGCGGCTCCCGGCAAGATCCCGCAGGCTTGGCTCGACAGCGGCTACTTGAAGCGCGCCAACAGCATTGCCGAGCTTGCCGAGATTTGCCGAATCGACAAGGGCGGCCTCGAGAAGACCGTGTCGCGATTCAATGAATTCTGCCGCACCGGCGTCGATGCCGATTTCGGCCGCGGCGGCCGGGCGTTCGACCGCGCCCACGGCGATCCGTCGGTCACGCCCAACCCGAATCTCGGCGCAATCGAAAGCGCTCCATTCTATGCGGTAGCGATGTATCCCGGCGATGTTGGCACCGCGGGAGGGCTGGTAACGGACGAATTTGCACGCGTGTGCCGCGCCGACGGTTCGGTGATCGCGGGATTGTACGCCACCGGAAATTCCACGGCCTCCGTGTTCGGGCGGTGCTATCCCGGCGCCGGGGCCAGTATAGCGGCGTCCTTCATTTTCGGTTATATCGCGGCAGCACACGCGAGCGCGAGTTCACAAATGCGGAACCCGGTTCCGCGGGAGCATGCCGCATGAATCAAGCCTCGCAGCCAACGCCGCCGATTTTGATCGATATCTATCGGCGCATGAGTTTGATCAAGCAAAACGATGAGCGGTTTCTATCGACCATCAAGGCCGGCAAAATCGTGGCGCCCTATTATTCGCCGCGTGGACAGGAGGCGATCCCCTCAGCGGTATCGGTCTCCTTGAGCAACGAAGACTATATCTGCACCATTTATCGCGGATTCCACGACATGTTGGCGAAGGGGGTGCCCCTCAAGCTGCTGTGGGCGGAAGTGGCGGGCCGTGCCACCGGGACCTGCAAGGGCAAGGGCGGTCCGATGCACATTACGCATCCTGCGAGCGGCGTCATGGTGACGACCGGAGTCGTCGGCAGCTCGATGCCGATTGCCAATGGTCTGGCGCTGGCCGCGCAAATTCGCGGCGAGAAGCGCGTGACGGTGGCGTACTTCGGGGACGGCGCCTCGAACATCGGCGCCTTTCACGAGGCCTTGAACATGGCGGCCGTGTGGAAACTGCCCGTGGTGTTCGTCTGTCAGAATAACGGCTACGGCGAGCATACGCGCTACGAAGTCGCGACCTCCGCGGCGCACGTCGCCGATCGTGCCGCCGCATACCGGATACCCGGCGTGACGGTTGACGGCAACGATCCGTTGGCCGTGTATGCAGCGGCGAAGGCAGCCATCGATCGCGCCCGTGCGGGACAGGGTCCGACTTTGCTCGAGGCCACGACGTTCCGTTTTAACGGACACGTGTTTGGCGATGCGGACGCCTACATGCAGAAGGGCGAAAAGGCGGCCGCCATGACGCGCGACCCGGTACCGAAATACCGCGCCTGGTTGGTCGAGCGGCAAATTGCCGACGAAGGCACGCTGGCGGCGATCGAGGCGCGCATCGGCGCCGACATCGATGCGGCCGTGGAATTTGCATTGGGCAGTCCCAGCCCCGATCTTGCGGAATTGCAACTCGATGTGTTCGCTGCGGAGACCAGCGTATGAGTGCCAATCCAACGGGAGCCAAGTCGAAGTCCGTCAATACCATTCAAGCGGTCAATATGGCTCTCGATGAGGCCATGGCGCTGGACCCCAATGTCATCCTGCTCGGCGAGGACATCGCGGACGCGGAAGACGGCGGTGTGGTCGGCGTCACCAAGGGACTCTCGAGTAAGTACGGTACGGTGCGCGTGCGCACGACGCCGATTTCCGAGCAGGCCATCATTGGCGCGGCGATCGGCGCGAGCATCGTCGGTATGCGTCCGGTGGCGGAAATCATGCTCATGAATTTCACGACGGTGGCGATGGACATGATCGTCAATCACGCCGCCAAGCTGCGGTTCATGTCGGGCGGGCAGACGCATGTACCGATCACCATTCGCACCATGACGGGGGCGGGCTTCGGCACCGGCGGCCAGCATGCCGACTACCTGGAGGCTTGGTTCGCACACACCGCCGGCATCAAGGTCGTGGCGCCGTCGTCGCCGGCGGATGCCTACGGTCTGATGTTGTCCTGCATATTCGATGACGATCCCTGCCTGTTCATCGAAAATATGCCGTCCTATTGGAATCCGGGCACGGCACCGGAGCCAGGGTTGCGGATCCCGCTGGGCAAAGCCCGTGTCCTGCAAGTCGGCAGCGACGTGACGCTGGTGAGCTACAGCCGGACCGTGTCGGATTGTACGGCGGTCGCGAATAAACTCGAGGCGGAAGGTGTGAGTGCCGAAGTCATCGACCTGCGTACCGTGGCGCCGTTCGACATCGAGACGATTTTGCGGTCGGTGGGAAAAACCGGGCGCGCCGTGATCGTTCACGAGGCGGTGACTCCATTCGGCGTGGGCGCGGAAATCGCGTCGCGCATCAACGAGGAGTTATTTGGGCAGTTACACGCCCGGGTCGAGCGCGTGGGCGCCAATTTTTCGCCGGTACCGTTCGCAAAGCCCCTGGAGAGCGCCTTCGTTCCCACGCAGGCTCGCGTCGAAGCAGCCGTGCGTGCCACATTGAATCAGCGGAGTAAATAGAAGGCACATGAGTACCGAAGTGTTATTGCCGAAGATCGGGTTTTCCATGAACGAAGCGACTTTGAGTCAATGGCTGATCGCCGACGGCGCAAAGGTCGCGGCCGGCGAACCCCTGTACTCGATCGAGAGCGAGAAATCGGTGGAGGAGATCGAATCCCCCGCGAGCGGGACGCTCAAGATCATGGCGGTGGTGGGGGAAACGTATACGGTAGGTACGGTCCTCGCGGAAATAAGCTAATGACCGGGTCCGGTGACATCGAGGTCGCTCCGAGACCGGCGCATGTTCCGCCCGATCTGGTGGTCGATTTCGATTATCGGGACTTTCCCGGGCATGACAGCGATGTGCATCTGGCGTGGAAGCGGTTGCATCAGGGACCGGATTTGTTTTGGTCGCCGCGCCACGGAGGCTACTGGGTGGCCACCCGGGCCGATGATATCGACGTCATGCAAATCGATCATGAGCGATTTTCCTACCGGTCCATCACGGTTCCGTCGGAACCCGGACGACCCCCGTTGGCGCCGCTTGAATATGACCCTCCTCAACATGGGCCCCTGCGCAGCGTGCTGTCGCCCGCCTTTGGGCCGAAGCCGATGCAAGAGTTGGATGCCGATCTGCGGCGACTCTCGTCCGAGCTGTTGAACAAGATCGAGTCTCAGGGGCATTGCGAATTCGTGGATGCCTATGCGAAGCGACTGCCCATCGTCACATTCCTGCGGCTGGTCGATTTGCCTTTGGAAGACCGGGAAGAACTCCTCGAGCTGACGGAACTCTCCGTGCGGCCGCAGTCGCAGGCCGATCAGGTGCGGGCGTTTTCCGGATTGCAGCAGTACATAGGCCGCTGGATCGTCGAGCGGCAGGCGCACCCGGGTAAGGACCTTATCAGCCGCATCGTCAACGCAAAGATCGGTGATCGTGCGATAAACGAGGTGGAGTTGGGCGGCATGATGCCGAACGTGATTTTCGGCGGGCTGGACACGGTCGCCTCGGCCCTGAGCTTTACGGCGCGGTGCCTCGCAGAAAATCCGAGCGTCCGCCGGCAGTTGATCGACGATCCGAAGTTGATTCCGGCTGCGATCGAAGAATTTCTGCGCCGTTTCGGCATTCCCAATACGGCCCGCGTGGTGACCCGTGATATGGACTACAAACAGGTGAGATTTCGCGAGGGTGATCTCATCTTATTGCCCAAGACCCTGCATGGTCTGGACGAGCGGCGCTTCGCCGATCCGCTCAAGATCGATTTCGGCCGGGTGCGCCGGCCGCACGCCGCTTTCGGCGATGGACCGCATCGTTGTCCCGGTTCGTTTCTTGCGCGCCTTGAAATGCGCGTGTTTCTTGAGCAGTGGTTGCAGCGAATACCCGATTTTGGAATTGCCCCGGGCGGACGGGTGCGCACGAGTTCCGGTCCGGTGAATGGCGTCCTGCACCTGCCGCTGACCTGGCATTGAGGCGAACGAACGAGGGAGGTAGCCATGAATGCGCAGATCGATACTCACGCCGGGGAAGGACTGCCCGATCCGCACCGCTTGCGGGAATTGTGCGACCGTCAGGATATTCTGGATTGCATTCACCGCTATTGCCGCGGCGTCGACCGGTTCGATCGGGAGATGATCCTATCCGTGTATCACCCCGATGCCATCGATGATCACGGCCTGTTCGTCGGGGGGCGGGAGCAATTTGCCGATTGGGCGATCGCGTACCACCGTCAATTTCAAGAGGCGACACACCACATCGTCACCAATCACCACTGCGAACTGGACGGCGATACGGCTCACACGGAAACGTACTGGCTATTTTCCGGCATCAACAAGGATGGGCCGTCGAGCTTGCATTTCGGCCGCTACATCGATCGTTTCGAGCGCCGCAACGGACGGTGGGCGATCGCCTCGCGAGCCTGCGTCATCGAATGGCATGCGGCCTTGGGTCCACTGCCTATGCCTCCAGAGGCGCTGGCTGCCTACGCGGCGGTGGGCCCCACGACCCGCGACCGCACGGACAAATCTTATCAGCGTCCCCTTCAGGTGCGCAGCACCGCCTGCTGAGGCGGCAGCCGGAGCAGGTTCGGCGGGTAGACGGATGACCGCGGGGGGGGGTCAGGCCACTTCCATCATGGCGAAATCGGTCTTGGCGGCGCCGCAACCGGGGCATACCCAGTCGTCGGGGATATCGGCCCAACGGGTGCCCGGTGCGACTCCTTCGTCGGGACTACCGGCGAGTTCATCATAGATGTACCCGCAAAAGAAGCACTGCCACTTTTGGAACGGCTCGCTCACGGTGTTTCCCAGGCGAGCGGCAGGCCGTAAACCGTGCCGTTGACGCCCGAACGCATCGAAATCTTCTCTCCGGATTGCAGGTGAAAATCGGGAATGCGCTTCAACCATTCCTCGAGAAATACCTTGATTTCGGTGCGGCCCAGATTCGAACCGGGGCAGCGATGCGGACCATTGCCGAAGGTCGAGTGCATGGGCGCGGGGCGGTTGAAGTTCACCTCGAGAGGGTCCGGGAATGCGCGCTCGTCCAACCCGTGCAGGGTGGTCGGCAGCAAGATCATGTCGCCGGTCTTGAACGGGACGTTCTTGTAGACCAAGTCGCGCGCCACACATCGCCCTTGATTGACGATGGGGAAGCGGCGCAACAACTCGTCCACCGCCTTGGGGATGAGCGCGGGATTGTCGACCAATTGCTTGCGATGCGCAGGACTGCGGGCGAGAAGCAGCGCCGCGAACGACATGGCGGTGACCACAGTGTCCATGCCGCCTATTAATACGAGCGATACCATTCCGATGATCTCCTGGTCCGTCAACGGGCGTCCGTTGACCTCTGCGCGCGTGAATTTGCTGATGAGATCATCACCCGGTTGGGCGCGCCGCGCGGCGATTTTCGCGGCGGCATACGCGAATATCTTTTGGATCGTGACGTGCACGTCCTCGGGCTTCTTCGGGCGCACCATTCCTTCGGCCCACTCGAGCAGATCGTGCCGATCGGTCGCCGGGACGTCGACAATGGACATGAATACCTCGATCGGCAGGTGCTGCGCGAAGTCGATGACGAAGTCGCAGCGGCCGCGCGGCCGCAAGTCTTCCACCAGTTTGATCGCCAGGGCGCGCGCGCGCGCTTCGAGGGCCGCGACCGCCTTCGGTGAGAACGACGGATTGAGCAGCGCGCGATACAGGCCATGCTCCGGGGGGTCGGCAAAGATGGGGAACAGGGGAAACGGCGGCGCTGAACTTACCGGAACGGTCAAATTGTGACTGGAAAAATTCTGATAGTCGGCAAAAATTTTATGAATGTCCTCGCCGCGGATGGCCACCCAATGCCCGCCGTTGGCAGTGGACCAGAATATGTCCGGGTAATTTTCATCGTGCAGTCGCTTGAGTGCGCCGTGAAAGTCGATGTCGGCACCCGGTGGATTGTAGACATCGAAGTCGAAAACCAATTCGGGCGGTACGTGGGCCGGCACAGGCACTTGGATCGCAGTCTGAGGTGAGGACATTGGAATACTCCCGAGAAGGATCCGGGCCGAATTGCCGGACCGAGATGGAAAATGTATAATTGAATGACGTTCAATAATATAAACGCTAGCCGGCAACTGTCAACGGCGCGTTTTTGCGGGGAGTTTGCGTGGCCCAGATTTCCTTAGGAGGCCGGGTCGCGGTCATCACCGCGGCGGGTGGTGGATTGGGGCGGGAATATGGCTCTTGAGGCGGTGGGTCTCGAGGCGAATCATGCTTTCGACTACATCATCGTCGGTGCGGGATCGGCGGGCTGTGTGTTGGCGGAGCGTCTCTCGAGCGACGGGCGGTCCAGTGTGTTGCTGATCGAAGCGGGTCCCGAGGATAAACACCCTCTGGTGCACATGCCGAAGGGAATCGGCAAGTTGTTGTCAAACCCGGACCTTACCTGGGTTTTTCCGACGGAGCCTGAGCCCGGCAATGGTTCGCGGCCCGAGTATTGGGTGCGCGGCAAACTTCTTGGGGGATCCAGTTCGGTGAATGGAATGGTTTACACGCGGGGCCAACCGGAGGACTACGACCATTGGGCGAGCCTTGGACTCAACGAGTGGAGTTGGAGCGTCATCGCGCCGTATTTCAAGAGGATGGAAGATCATGCGTTGGGCGGCGATGAAGTGCGCGGCGCCGGCGGTCCCTTGGGCATCTCGCAGGGCTCGCCATCTTATCCGCTAGCCGATGCCGTTCTGCAGGCGGGCCGCGAACTGGGCATTCCCATCAAAGAGGACCTGAATCGGCCGGATCAGGAGGGCCTCGGCTACTTGAGCACGACGATCAGAGCCGGGCGGCGGCAGAGCGCGGCGCAGGCTTTCTTGAAACCTGCGCGGCGGCGTCCCAACCTGACGGTGGTCACGCGTACGATCGCGCAGCGCATTGTGTTCGATGGTACCCGCGCCGTGGGGGTGGCGGCCGTGCGATCGAATTCGCCCGGGTCGAATTCCTCGGTGGAATATCGCGCCCGTCGCGAAGTGATATTGTCGGCCGGCGCCATTCAGTCTCCCAAGCTGCTGCAGCTTTCGGGTGTGGGAGCGGCCAACGTTCTTCACGAAGCCGGCGTGGCCGTCCGTATCGATAGTCCCGGCGTCGGCCAGAACATGCGCGAGCATCGGTTGCTGTTCATTCAACATCGGCTCAAGCGCACCGGCAGCCTCAACAGGGCGTTTGCCGGAATTCCGCTCATCGTGAATACACTGCGGTACCTCTCGTCACGCAGCGGGGTACTGGCGACGGGGTCCTACGATGTCGGCGGCTTCACACAGTCGCGAGCGGGCCTGGACCGGCCGGACATACAATTGATGATGGCCCCCTATTCATTCGATTTGTCGGCGCAAGTGCTCAGCTTTGAGAAAACTCCCGGCATGCACGTCTTTGGGTATGTGCTGCGCCCCGACAGTCAGGGCACGATCAGCATCCGTTCGCAGGATCCGAAGGAACCGCCCAAGATCCAACCGAATTACATGTCGGCCGACACCGATCGCGCGGCGAGCGTGGCACTGGTGAGGTTGTTGCGGCGCTGGATGACGCAGCGGGCGGTGGCCGAATTCGTCGGCGAGGAAACATCTCCGGGCGCGGACGTGCACACCGATGCGCAGATCCTTGCAGCCTTCGCCCGGCAGGGGCAGGCGGGTTACCACGCCTGCGGTACGTGCCGGATGGGATCGGACTTGGCGGCTCCGCTCGATTCGCATTTGCGGGTGCGCGGTGCGCAGAATCTGCGCGTGGTGGATTTATCCATGTTCCCGACCATGATCTCCGGCAACCCCAACGGGCCGATGATGGCGCTCGCGTGGCGCGCGGCGGATCTGATTGCCGGGGATGCACGATGACTGCCAACGACATCGTCAAATCGGCCATCTCGGACGTCATTCGCGACGGCCGCGAGGTTGGCGTCCAAGTGGCGGCCTATCATCACGGCAAACTGGTGATCGACGCCTGGGCCGGTCTCGCCGATGTAGGCACGGGGCGACCGGTCGACGGGGATACCCTATTCAACGTGTATTCCGTGACCAAGGCCGTTGCGGCGACCGCTCTGCATATCCAAGCCGACCGAAATTTGATCGACTATGAGGCGCCGGTGGTCCGCTACTGGCCGGAGTATGGCGCCCACGGCAAGGAGAAAACCACGGTACGCGACGTGCTCACCCATCGGGCCTGCGTGCCGCAAATGCCGGACCACGTTACGCCGGAACTCATGTGCGATTGGCAATGGATGACACGTTCAATCGCCGAGTTGAAACCCTTGGCGAAACCCGGCAGCACGACGATGTATCTATCCATGACCTTTGGATGGATCGTGGGCGAACTGGTGCGCCGCACGGATCCCAAGCAACGCTCGCTCGGCCGATTCATTCGCGAGGAAATTGCCTTGCCGCTGGGCATCGCGGATTTGTGGGTCGGCATACCGGATGCCGTCGAGCCGCGCATCGCCAGACAAATCGATGCGATGCGCCCGATACCTCCCGAGCACCTGCCGCCGTTGTTCATCGCCTCCATGCCGGCGAATGTCGCATTGACCCCGGTCGTGTTCGAGCGTGCCGACGTGCGGCGCGCCGAAGTCGCGGGTGTCGGCGGTATTTTTACGGCCCGCAGCGAGGCGCGCTTTTGGGCTATGCTGGCGAACGGCGGTGAATTGGATGGCGTACGCATTTTATCGCCCGAGATCGTCAAAACACTCGGCGTGCCGCGCGGCAACAGCGAAGAATTGGATCGGGTGATGTTCGATATTCCGCTCCCCATCAGCCTCGGCGGCTTTTGGTTGGGCGGTAACCATCCGCCCGTGTGTGCGGTCAAGAGTCCGCGCGCGATATGCCATCCGGGGCAGGGAGGGTCGATCGGCTGGGCCGACTTCGATGCCAATCTCGCGGTTGCCCTTTGTCACAACCGGCTGTTCAATGCGAACAGCATCGAGGAGGACGCCATCCTGGTCATCGCCAACGCGGTGCGTGACGCTTTAGGGCCGGGGCTGTGAGTGACCGGAGGCCCGGCGCGCCCAGCCCGGAGGCAGCCGGCGCAGCGCTGCCGAGCGGTCCGCCACCCGGTCCTGCGGCAGCGATCCCCGTGGTGCCCAGCCCCGCGGCGACGCTGATCTTGGTTCGCGCGGGCGGACGTGCGCCGGAGATTTTATTGTTGAAGCGCAGCGCGCAGGCGCGCTTCATGCCGAACGCCTACGTTTTTGCCGGTGGTGCGGTGGACCCCGCCGATGCGACCGACGAGGTGTACGACGTATGCGCGGGGTTGGACGACGGTCAGGCCAGCGAGCGCCTGGCGTTGCATGCGAATGGCCTGCGGTTCTTCGTCGCGGCGATCCGCGAGGCATTCGAGGAGTGCGGCCTGCTGCTGGCCTACGACCCTGCCGATCGTATCGTGGATCTGACCGGATGGGATGAAGAGCGCTTGCGGCGACTGCGCACCCAGGTGTGCGCCGGACAGCCGGGACTGGCGGCAATCTGTAAACTCAATGGATGGCGGCTCGCCGTGGACGGATTGGCTTATTTCGACCATTGGATAACGCCGCCGGACCTGAAGCGCCGCTTCGACACGCGGTTTTTCATTGCGCGCGCTCCGGCGCGGCAATATGCGTCGCTGGCGGGCGACGAGATGTCCGACCTCGTTTGGCGCAGCGCCGCCGAAGCCCTGGCCGGGCATTCCCGCGGCGAGTTCCTGCTCATGCGTGCGACGCGCACCATCCTGGGTGAAATCGCGCGATTTGACCATCTAGATGCCTTGTTTGCGTTCGCGCAAGGCGGCAGAAAAATTCTCCCGACCACGCCCGGGTCGGGCAGTGACTAAGGAACGCCTGGTTGACTGTCCGGGTGGTGTTGTTTATATTTTCGAATACTGTTCATATATCGGTTAGATGAGAATCATGCGCACGGCCGGCGAAATCATCGAACGCAATGCCCGCAATTTCCCGGATCGCGAGGCATACGTTTGCGGTGACCGGCGTTTGAGCCATGCACAGTGGTTCGATCGCGCCAAGCGGTTGGCGGGGGGGCTGTACAGGCTCGGCCTCCGGCGCCAGGAACGCGTCGCAATCTTCGCGATGAATTGCCTGGAATTCTACGAAACCTATGCGGCTGCTGAGGTTGCGAGCTTCATCTGTGCACCGATCAATTATCGGCTGGCGGCGGCGGAAGTCGCCTACATGATGCGCGACTCGCTCGCCAAGGTACTGATCTTCGAGGCGCAATATGCGTCGATGGTCGAACTCCTCCGATCGGAATTGCGCGACGTCAAGCAATATATCTGTATCGGCGCAGGACCGGAATGGGCAATCGATTTCGAAGCGGTGGTCGCGCTGGGAACGGCCGATGGTCCACCGATAGAACCACGGCCGGACGATTACGTGACTCTTTGGTATACGAGCGGCACCACGGGACGGCCAAAAGGTGTCGCATGGCGGCAGGAAAAGCTGTGCGAAACGGCACGTGCCAACGTGATGGCCTCGGAATTGACCGGTGCTTCGCGCGTCCTTCAAGTCACGCCCCTATACCACATCGGGGGCAAGGGCTACGCGCTCGGCGCCGGCTGGGTCGGCGGGGCCGTGATCCTGCATCGCATGTTCGATCCCATCGCGATGGTTGAAACCATCCAACGCGAGCGAATCACGATGACCTTCATGGTTGCCGCGATGTTGCAGGCGGTCTTGGACGTTCCCAATCTCGATGGCTATGATCTGTCCAGCATCAGCATGATCGTGACGGCAGCCGCTCCTATACCGGTGCCGCTGCTACGCCGCGCCATCGGGTTGCTTGGGCCGGTTTTTTCGATCCAGTATGGCTGTACCGAGGTAGGCGGCATCGCCACCTTGCCGCGCCACGAAGTAAATCCGGGCGGTTCCGCGGACGATATCCGCCGGCTGGGGTCGGTAGGTCATGTCAATCAAGAAGTCGATCTGCGCATCGTAGACGATCACGGCGGTCTTTGCACCGTGGGGCAACCTGGCGAGGTCGTAGTGCGCTCCGCTGCGGCACTGGACAGCTATTGGAACAATACTCCGGCAACCATCGAATCGATTCAGGACGGTTGGTACGCCACCGGGGACATCGGCGTCATGGACGATCAGGGGTTTCTGTTTCTCATCGATCGCAAGAAAGACATGATCATTTCCGGCGGCGAAAATATCTATTGCCGTGAGGTGGAGGAAGCGATTGCGAGTCATTCCGATGTGCTCGACGCGGCAGTCATCGGTGTTCCGGATCCAAGATGGGTCGAGGCAGTGAAGGCGGTCGTCATCCGCAAGAACGGCAGCACTCTCGATTCCGACACCCTGATCGCGCATTGCAAAGGTCGCATCGCGAGCTATAAATGTCCGAAAAGTGTGGATTTCGTGTTCGAGCTGCCGCGCCTGCCGACCGGTAAATTGGACAAGCCGGGGTTGCGCGCGCGGTACCGTACGTGAATATTCAGGCGAGTTAAATCAATATGCCCAAGATTGTGTTCATTGAGTTCAACGGCACCGAACATCGGGTTGATGCGCCGATCGGCGACAGCGTCATGCAGGCGGCGACCAGCCACATGGTGCCGGGCATTCTTGCCGATTGCGGGGGAAACTGCGCGTGCGCCACCTGCCACGTCTATATCGAGAAGTCCTGGGGCGCGCGCACCAATCCCCCTTCCAAAGAGGAAAAGGAGATGATCGAGTGCGCGCTGCACGTAACGCCGGCCAGCCGTTTGAGTTGCCAAGTGCACTTAACCCCAGAACTGGAGGGACTCATCGTGCGCCTGCCCGAGTCTCAAACGTGAGTGCCGTGGGCCGAACGAGAGTACTGCCCCGAACAAGAGTGCTGTGTGACCCATGACGGCAAGACTCAAGGATAAGGTGGCGATCGTGACCGGGGCGGCATCCGGCATAGGCGCCGCGACTGCCGCGGCGCTCGCGGCGGAGGGCGCCTGCGTGGTGTTTGCCGACATCAATCTCGACGGGGCAAGCGAACGAGCCGCGCGCACTGCGGCAGAGGGCGCACGAACCGCCGCAGTGGTGGTCGACCTCGGAGATCCCGCGTCCATCGAGGCAATGATCCAGTTTACGGTGGAACGCTTCGGCGGCTTGGATATTCTGGACAACAATGCCGCCGACACGCGGCTGTCGGCGACGCGGGACGTCGGCGTGGAACATACCGAGATCGAAGTGTGGGATTCGCTAATGCGCACAAACTTGCGCGGCACCATGCTCGCCTGCAAGTACGCCATCCCCAGGATGCGTGCGCGCGGTGGTGGTTCGATCATCAACATGAGTTCTGGATCGGGGCTGACGGGTGCGCTCGCTCCGACGGCGTATGGCGTGAGCAAGGCCGGCATCATCACCCTGACCCAGTACGTGGCCACGCAGCATGGCAAGGAAGGTATCCGCTGCAATGCGCTTGCGCCGGGATTGATCGTGACGCCCGCCACAGCGCAGAGCTATGCCTCCGGCCCGTTCGGCGAGATGATGCTCAGGCATCATCTGACGCCGCGTTTGGGAAAGCCGTCGGATATCGCCGCCGCGGTGGTTTTCCTGGCGTCCGACGAGGCGGCCTTCATCACCGGGCAGACCCTATGCGTCGACGGCGGCCTGCTGGCCCACGCGCCGTACCATGCGGATATGGCCGCGAAGGGCGGGGCCTGAGGAACCCATGAACCCGCTGGTCGCACCGTTGTTTCAACCGCTGCAGATTCGCGGCGTCGCGCTGAAGAACCGGGTGGTGATGGCTCCGATGACGCGCGGCTTTTCGCCGGGCGGGATTCCCGGCAGCGATGTGGCGGCCTACTATCGCCGGCGCGTGCAGGGGGAGACGGGTCTCGTCATTACGGAAGGCGTGGGAATCGATCACCCTGCCGCGCTCGGCGATGCCGGGCTCCATGAATGCAACTTACCGTATATGCACGGAGCGGAGGCGCTCGCGGGCTGGCGCCGCGTCGTTGCCGGCGTGCATGAGGCCGGCGGGGTCATTTTCCCGCAACTCTGGCACCAGGGTGTGATGCGCAAGGCGGGCACCGGTCCCAATCCCGATGTGCACAGTTGCAGGCCCTCCGGTCTGTGGGGTCCCACCGGACGCACCACATCACTGGCCGCCGAGGATGTCGCGGCGTTCGCCGTACCGACGGCTCCGATGACCGACAACGATATCGCCGACGTGATCGCCGCCTATGGCCGCAGCGCAGCGCACGCCATGGACGCGGGTTTCGACGGCATCGCGGTGCACGGTGCACACGGCTATATGCCGGACAATTTTCTATGGGAGGAGACCAATCGACGCAGTGACCGGTGGGGCGGGGACCGCGCCCGGCGTTCGCAGTTTGCGGTGGAAGTAGTCAAAATCATCCGTAACGCGATTGGCTCATCGAGACCCATCATATTTCGCTTTTCGCAATGGAAACAGCAGGATTTTCGCGCAAGACTCGCCAGCACGCCGCAAGAATTGGAGGAAATCCTCGGTCCCCTGGCGCAAGCCGGCGTCGATGTATTCGATGCCAGCGTGCGCTATTTCAATCGCGCCGAATTCGACGGCTCGCCCCTGAATCTCGCCGGATGGGCGAAGAAGGTCACCGGTAAACTCAGCATGGCGGTGGGTGGTATCGGCCTCGATAAGGGCACTTACGATTCACAGCCGTACGGGGTGTCGCGGCCCGCACATAATTTCGAGCCCTTGCTCGAGCGCTTTGCACGCGGTGAATTCGATTTGGTGGAAGTCGGCCGTTCGCTGCTGCACGACCCGCAATGGACGTACAAGGTTCGGGTCGGCGAGGATCTGCAGCCGTTCAGCGAGGAATCATTGAAGGTGCTGCGCTAGCGGCACGGAGATCCCCATGAGTGAAGATTCCCTGTTGACCCGCCTCGATGCGGATGGCGTGCTGACCATCACCCTGAATCGGCCGGCGGCAAAGAATGCCTTCGATACGGCCACCCAGCGCCGGATGACGGAGGTTTTTTACGATGCGTCGAGAACGCCCGCCGCGCGGGTCCTCGTGCTGACCGGTGCGGGCCCCGCCTTCTCGACCGGTGGCGACATGAAATCGTTGGGGAATCCCGACCCCGGCGATGCCATTGCCCAGCAGTACTCTGCGGATGCCGTCTGGGGTGAGACCGAGGCGCGCATCGACCGGTTGCGAAAAATGACCGAGGCATCGCTATGGCTCTATCGCATGGGCAAGCCTACGATTGCCATGATGCGCGGGCCGGCGGCGGGGGCGGGCCTTTCGCTCGCGCTGGCCTGCGATTTTCGTTTTGCAGCGGACAACGCGTATTTCATCACGTCGTTCGCCAAGATCGGCCTATCCGGCGACTATGGCGGCAGCTATTTCATGACCAAACTGATCGGGCCGGCGAAGACCAAGGAGCTGTACATGTTGAGCGACCGTGTGGGCGCCGACGAGGCGTTGCGCTTGGGGTTGATCACGCGATTGCTGCCGGACGCCGAACTCGAGGCTCAATGTTACGAATTTGCCCGACGGCTGGCCAAAGGTCCGCCCAACGCGTTGCGCTATATCAAGGACAATGTGCATGCCGCACTCGATGAGTCGCTGGAGCGGGCCTGCGAGGTGGAATTGCGCAATATGATCCGTTGCCGCATGACACAGGATTCGCGCGATGCCATGCAGGCATTCGCCGAGAAGCGCGAGCCGCGCTTCAGGGGCGTGTGAGGTGCACGCCATGCGACGCGCGGCCATCGTAGCTCCGCTGCGTACTCCGGTGGGAACCTTCGGCGGGAGCCTGCGCTCCGTGCCGGTCGAAGCGCTGGGCGCTGCGGTGGTGCGCGCCATCCTGGATAAAACCCGATTGGACCCGGCGCTGATCGAGGACGTGATATTCGCGCAGTCCTATGCCAACGGAGAAACTCCCTGCGTGGGCCGTTGGATTGCAATGGAGGCCGGCTTGCCGGTAGACGTGCCGGGCATGCAGCTCGATCGGCGCTGCGGCGGCGGTCTGCAAGCCGTGGTCAATGCGGCGATGATGGTCCAGAGCGGCGCAGCGGATGTCGTACTGGCGGGCGGCGTGGAGAGCATGAGCAATGTCGAGTACTACACCACCGACATGCGCTGGGGGACGCGTGCCGGAAGCGTGAAGCTCCACGATAGGCTTGAGCGCGGCCGCGAACGGTCGCAGCCCGAGGGCCGCTTCGGGCGGATTTCCGGCATGATTGAAACTGCGGAAAACCTGGCAAGGCAATTCGGTATCTCGCGCGCACAATCGGATGAATACGCGGTCGAGAGCCAACGCCGTGCGGCGCAGGCTTCCTCGGAAGGTCGCTTTGTCGAGGAAATCGTGCCCCTCTTGGTCGCACAAAAGAAAGGCGAGGCGATACTCGTCAATCGCGACGAAGGTGTGAGAGCCGCTACCACGATTCAGACTCTGGCGGCCTTGCGGCCACTGCTCAAAGACGGCACGGTGACCGCCGGGAATTCGAGTCAGCAGAATGATGCGGCGGCGGCATGTCTGGTAGTGGCCGAGGACAAGCTCGAAAAATTGAACCTCGAGCCGCTGGGCTATTTGGTCGGCTGGACCGCGGCCGGGTGTGAGCCGGCCACGATGGGAATCGGGCCCGTTCCGGCGGTGGCGAAACTATTCCGCCGCACGAGCCTGTCCTTCGACCAAATGTCCCTGGTCGAGCTCAACGAGGCCTTCGCCTGCCAGGTACTCGCCGTATTGAAGGGCTGGGACTGGCACGATCACGAGCGCCTCAATGTCAATGGCTCGGGAATCTCGTTGGGCCATCCGATCGCCGCCACCGGCGTGCGTATTCTTGCGACGCTGCTCCACGAGCTGCAGCGGCGCGGCGGCCGGTACGGTTTGGAGACGATGTGCATCGGCGGCGGCCAGGGGCTCGCGGCCATATTCGAAAGTGTCGGAAGCGGATAGCGGTCGGCGGCGGAAATCACCGGAGGTACTACCATGAACGCGGTCAAGCGACTCGAAGACTTCGACGACGCGAAATTCGATCCTTTCGTTGCCGACGAAGCGATGTTCGGCGCCTGCCTCGATCCGTATCCTAAGCTCGCGGCGCTGCGCGACAAGGGGCCGGTACATGCACTGAACTATCGCGTATACATGGGCGAGCACCCCGACCTCACCAGCAGCGACGTCGAACATTTCACGGTGGTGGGCTATGACGAGGTGGGTGCGTGTCTACGCGACTTCGAGACCTTTTCCAACAAGGCCTATTTGCGCAATATCGGCATCAGCTTCGGCCGCAGCGTCTCGACGATGGATGCGCCCGAGCATCCGCGCTTCCGCAAAATCTTTCAGAAGGCGTTCCTGCCCAATGTGGTTTCCAAATGGGGTGAATCCGTGGTCGACCCGGTGGTCGACTCCTTGATGAACCACTTCGAGCGGCGCGGGTCCGCCGATCTCGTCCAGGAATTCACGTTTCACTATCCGTTCCAAATCGTCTTCAAGCAGCTGGGATTGCCGCCGGATGAGGTGGATGTCTTCCACAAGCTGGCGATGGCGCAGATCGTGGTGACCTTTGACATCCCTCATGGCACCGAGGCATCGCGCAAACTCGGGACCTATTTCAAAGCCATCATCGAGGAGCGCCGGCGCAATCCCGGCGATGATCTGATCAGCGTGCTGGCCCAGGCGGAAGTGGACGGGGAACGCCTACCCGAGGAAGTCCTGGTCTCGTTCCTTCGCCAATTGGTAAACGCCGGCGGCGACACCACCTACCGAGGTACGAGCGTATTGCTCACCGGATTGCTGAATAACCCCGATCAGCTGGAGGCGGTTCGCAGGGACCGAACGCTCGTGCCGTTGGCCATCGAGGAGGCCCTGCGTTGGGAAGGGCCGGTGCTCATTCAAACGCGCATGGCGAATCGCGATACGGAGCTTGGTGGCGTGAAGATTCCGGCCGGGGCCTTCTTGGACGTGGCGGCCGGCGCGGCGAACCGTGATCCGGCCAAGTTTGACGAGCCCGATCGATTCAATATATTCCGCAAGTCGCAACACCGGCATTTTGCCTTTGCCTTCGGGCCGCACATCTGCATCGGTCAGCATCTGGCGCGGGTCGAAATGACGCGTGCCTTGAATTCAATCCTGGATCGCCTGCCGAATCTGCGGCTGGATCCGGATCGGCCCAAGCCGGATATTCGCGGCATCATGATGCGTGTGCCGAAGCACATTTACGTGCGTTTCGATGCGAAGGGGGTCAAAACATCGTAGATTTTCTGGCATTTGGCCATCGCTGCGTCAAAATCCGGAATTTCAATTCCGGCCCGAACCGCGGCTATGAGCGCGGACTGCGCCGATGTCAGAGGCCGCGCGCCATAGCGCGCGATCGTTGCAGTCAATTCGGCGCCCGGATTGGCGTCGGCAAACCGTCGATTTCTGACCAGGGTTCCGGCGGCGCGCACGGCGGAACCCCCGGCGACCTGCGCCGGGTCGATGCGAGCGCTGACGATGGAACGTGCAAAGTCGATCGCGAGCGGGAGCAGAGGCGCGACGGGTTCCTGCGCCTCGCCGGCAGCCTCCTCATCGGGAGCGGCCGCGACGATGCGATCGAAAACGTCGCTGCCATTGAAATCGGCGACGGTGAGCGGCCGTGAGTCCAGCATCATCGGCAGTGCCCGCGCGATGCCCCACAGGCGCGGTAGGCGTAGCGTCCCGGATAAGGGAATGATCCCGTGCTGCACTTCAGGCAGCACGATGCGCGCACTTTCGAGTGCCATGCGGTAATGGCATGCCAACGCAAGCTCGAAACCACCGCCGATGGCGGCTCCATGAATGGCGGCGACTACCGGCTTTTCACAGCGTTCGATGGCGAGTAGCACGTCCGCCGACAGCCGCGGCGGTGCGGACGCAGCCGCCGTCCCCAGCTCGCGCAGATCGCCGCCGGCACTGAAATACTTACCCGCTCCGTATACGATCACGGCATCCACCCGGACATCCGCCGCGGTCACGCTGAACGCATGATGGAGCTGCTTGCGCAATTCCCACGACAGGCTGTTGACCGGCGGATTCGCGATACGCAGCAGCAGAATGTTACCATCGACGTGTGTTTCCAAATTCATGATGGAAATGATAGCTGAATGAAGATGGAGCACCATATCGCCGAAGGGGTTCGGCCCTCGCCGGGCGACGTGACGCGCGGTGCCGAAAGATAACTTAAGTGCTGAGCAGGCCGATTGGTGCCGTATACATTATTCGGCGCTGCGCGCCTCACCCCTCGGGGCCACCGCGTGCGCGGCTAGGCGCCCCCGGCGTTCAACTCGGCCTGCGGCCGGGTTAGTCCTAGCTCGGCAAACACCTCTTCATTGTGTTCGCCCAGCCGCGGCGGCGGTCTATGCAGGCCGCCGGGGGTCTTTGAAAAGGTCACGGGCACGGCGGTCGTCACCGACGGTCCTTCGCTCGGATGATCGTAATGCAGAAAGAACCCCGTCTCCCGGAGATATGGGTCATGAATCAACTCTTGCAGAGTGTGCATGGGACCGTTGGGAATGTCTTCCCGATCCAATAGTTCATGCCATTCCGCCGTCGTGCGCGATTTGAGCTGCGTTGCCACGATGGAATAGAGTTCGTCGTAGTGTTTGACGCGCTGCGAGGTCGTCGCAAAACGTCCCTCCAATATCAAATCCGCGCGGCCGAGTGCCGGCAGAATCCGCTTCCATTGCTCGTCGTTCACGGCAAGTACGCAGATATATCCGTCCTTGGTCGGGTAGGGCCGGCGGTGGCCGGTCAATAGACGTACGTAGCCCACACCGGGGTCCAGCGGCGGATCGAATGCCGCACCCCAAAGATGCTCGAGATAGTTGAACGACAGGATGGTCTCGAACATCGGTACCTGAACCTGCTGACCGAGGCCGGTCTTTTCGCGCGCATACAGCGCCATGCCGATGCTCGACGCCAGGATGTAGCCGCAAAACTTGTCGACGATCACCGTAGGGTAGAAGCGCGGCTCGCCGTTGACCTGTCCGACCAGGCCGGCAATCCCGCTTTCTCCCTGCACGACATCATCGTACGCAGGGTAATCGCGGTTGGGTCCATCCTGATTATAACCCGGCCCGAATGCGTAAATGATGCGCCCATTTCGCGCGGCTATGGCTTCATAGCCCACGCCGAGCCGGATGGCTGCGGCCGGGCGCATGCTGTGTACGAAGACGTCCGCGGTATCGACCAGCCGCATCAAAGCCGCCATGCCTTCCCTGGATTTTAGATTCAGCGTCACGCTGCGCTTGTTGCGATTCACGTTCATGTGCATCGCGGACATGCCCGAGTGGCGGCTCGGTCCGGTCTCTCGGTTCGGATCACCCTGCAGCGGCTCGATCTTGATGACGTCGGCTCCCATGTCACCGAGCACCTGTGTCGCCACGGGCCCCAGGACGTTGACCGTGAGATCGATTACCCTAACGCCCGTCAGCGGACCTAAAGAACCTTGACTCGATGCGTTCATTGAATCGTCATCTCGGAAGGAGGTTACGTCATGGCCCATTGCTGCGCGCTTTGACCATGCGCAGCGGGGTGTATTCCTGCACCAAGGTTCCGTCCTGCTTATAAATGCGGTTTCGCGTCCTGACCAAACCGCGATTCGGCCGGCTCTTGGAGCGGCGAGACTCGATGACCTCGCACTCGACGTGGATGGTATCGTTGGCGAATACCGGGCCTTTGATATCCAGTTCCATGTGCAGGAATGCGAAGCCGGTCCGTTGCATCGTGGCCTGCGAAAGCAGGCCTTCCGCCAGACAGAACACCAATGAGCCGGGCGATACGCGGCCTTTGATGTCGGACTCGTGCTTCAGGAACTCGATGTTCGTGAAGAGCACTTCGGTCATGCCGATGGTGTTGATGAATCCGACGATGTCGGATTCCGTTACGGTGCGGCCGACGGTTTTGAATTTCCGGCCGACCGGAAGATCTTCGAAATAAAAACCTATCCCGACAGTTTCAATGTCTTCTTGGCTCATCAGATGGGATCCCACGGCGTCAATGCCATCGACGGCAGGTTGGGGTAGAAGCTCGACTCGAACGCCGGCATGGCATGTTCCGCAATCTCCTCCGGCGTCCACCCATCGCTGCGATGAACCGAGCGCACCATGCGAATCTGGCTGAAAAAATAGATCTCGTTGGCACGTACTCCGAATATCTGCCCGCTCACTTTCGCAGCAGCATCGCTGCCCAGGTAAACCGCGAGCGGCGCTATCTTGGCGGACTCCATTTTCTTCATCTTTTCGATGCGCACGATATTCTCGGGCGTATCGGGCGGAATCGTCGCCGTCATCGGCGTCCATGCCCACGGAGCGATACAGTTGGAGCGAACGCTGAACTTAGCCATGTCCAAGGCGATCGACTTGGATAATCCCGCAATTCCCATCTTGGCCGCCGAATAGTTGGCCTGTCCGAGATTGCCGATGAGCCCGGAGGTCGAGGTCATATTGACGAAACTCCCGGAGGCTTGGGCTTTAAAATGCGGCGCCGCGGCACGCGCCACATAGAACGAGCCATTCAAGTGCACATCGACGACGTCCTTCCATTCGTCGATGGACATATTGAAGAACATCCGGTCGCGGACGATCCCGGCGTTGTTGACCACGCAATCGATGCGGCCGAAGGAATCCAGGGCGCTTTGCACGATGTGCGCGGCCGCCGCAGGATCCGCAACGCTGTCCGTGTTGGCGACGGCTTGACCGCCCGCCGCCGCTATCTCGGCGGCCACCTTATGCGACGCCGGTTCGTCGCCGGATCGACCCACGTCGTTGACGACGACCTTGGCTCCGTTTGCCGCGAACGCCAGCGCGAAGTCACGGCCGATGCCGCCGCCCGCACCGGTCACGATTACCACCTTGTCCTTCACCATGGTGCCCAAAGTTCGAATCTCCCTTGGCAGATTTCATTGTCGTTCAATCGATCAAATACGTGAACGCTGTGCGGTATTATGAACAGCGAGGGTCGAGGGAGTCAATCTCATGTGCCGGTCCGGCTCAAAATAATGCCAATTTGCCTGCCGTGCGGCGGCCGCAGAGACGTTCATATAATAGAACGGTGTGCAAAACATTGGCTCTTGGTCAGTTTTGGCTTTACGATCCCGTTCAAGCGGGCTCCCGAGCGGTCCGGACGAGCGCCTGCGGGTGCGCGGAGTGTCCGGGCTGCGTCTGGCCGACGTCGTCTCGAGAAGGTCTGTGCTTACGTCGCGGTGCGGCCAGACGTCGAGTTCACAACATCTGCTGTCCGCCATCGGTATTGATTGTCTGACCGGTCACGTAGCGCGAGTCCTCGGTGCCCAGGAACAATACCACCGGGCCGATGTCTTCGAAGGGATCGCCGAAATATCCGAGCGCAATCTGCGATTTATACATCTCGGCATCCTTGGGGTGCTCGGCCAGAAACTTCACGGCGGCGGGGCTGAGAGCCGCGGGACACACCACGTTTACACGGATCTTGTACTTGCCCCATTCACGCGCCGCGGTCCGCGACAGGCCGCGGATGGCCTCCTTGGTTGCGGCGTAGATGCCGAATCCCACGCCTCCGTAGACACCCTCCCGTGAACCGAAGTTGATGATCGATCCACCTCGCTCCTTCATGTGCGGAAAGGCGGCTTGCATGTGATAGAGGGTGCCCAGCAGGCCGGATTCGATCGTCATCGAGATCGTGGCGTCGTCGATCTGCTCGAGCGGCATGCCCGGTACGCTGCTCTGCGCATTGTTGACCAGAATGTCGATCTTGCCAAATTCCCGGACCGCGGCCTCGACGGTCGCATTCGCGGACACTCGCTTGCGAACGTCACCGGGGACGGTGAGCACTTTGGCGCCACGTGACGTCAGCTCGGCGGCGGCGCTCTGGAGCTTGTTGGCGTCACGTCCCGAAATCACAAGGGAAGCGCCACTGTCTGCGTAGGCCTGCGCGATCCCGAGGCCAACCCCCTGTCCGGCGCCCGTTATGATCGCAACCTTGCCTGCGAGTCTCTTCATTTTCTCGACCTCCAGTTATACCAGCCACGCAGCCTGGGAACCGCTCTTGCGAGCGAAGTGCGAATGGTCAACAATATGCATGATATTCACTTTTTCGAACGGTAACAAGATGACTTCATCCACACGTGCTGAGTTGAAGGATGGTTTCTTCCTCTCGGAAACCAATCCGTGCGCCAACGTCGATCAGCGTGACATCGAAGACGTAGCAATGCGGTTGATCCGCCGCCCGGAGGTGGAGCGCGCGCGTGCTCACGCGAGCTTGCTGTGGCGCTCGGTTGCCGAGTACACGGCGGGGCCGCAGATGTCGCGGTTCGAAGAAATGATGGACGACTACACGTTCAACTATGCGCTCAAGGCCGCAAACGGCGATCCCACGCGGCCGCGCGTGCTGCGATCCTACGTGCCTGCGGCGAATTGGTTCGGCCGTGATGTGCCCGGCTCGCGCTGGGGGGCGGTGACAACCCGGATAATGCCTACCGGCTAATACCGGTCGCGGCGGAAGGACACTACGAAATCCACGGCCGCCGGATGCCCGGCGGCATTGGGAACGTCACCTATGCCCTCGTCGCCAACAGCGCGACTTCGGTCACGCTGTCGCTGCTCGAAGATCGCGACCTCAAACTCCAGCCCGATGGCGGCTTCGTGATTACCGTCGATGACCGCCCGGCCGGCGGGTTGGTCAATCACATTCAGAGCAAGCCCGGGGCGTTGTTTCTGTTCATACGCGATGCAAGTGGAGATTGGCAGAAGGAGACACCGAACGCGTTACGCGTGAAGCGCCTGGATACCGGTCCCGGGCCCGCGGCGTCGGAAGCGGATATGGCCGAGCTCGCGGCAAAATACATGGTCGCGGACGTTTACCTGTTGTACTGGTTCACCCGGCTCAACTACAACATGCCGATCAATGTCATGCGCGAACCGCGGCGCTCGGGCGCGGTCGGCGGCCTACGCTCACAGATGGGCAGTCAGGGAACCATCCGTCTTGCGGATAACGAAGCGATGATCATCACCAGCACCTCGGGAGGCGCAGCATACCGGGGCATCGTGCTGCATGACATATGGTATCGGGCCATAGAATATTGGAAGCGTCAAAGCAGCCTGAATACCGCCCAGATGGTTCCGGATGCGGACGGGCGCTACACGTTCGTCGTGGCGCACACCGATCCCGGAGTCGCGAACTGGCTGGACACCGGGGGACTGGGAGAGATCTTCGCCCTGCATCGGTGGCAGGGACTGCCTCCCGAGGGCAGCGGCCACGCTACCCCGACAATCCGCTCGGAAGTCATCAAGTTGAAGGACCTCGAAAGCCGCCTGCCGCCCGGTGTGCAGAGATTCGGGGCCGCCGAGCGCGGGCAGAGTCTCGAACGGCGGCAGGCAGCGTACCAGCGCCGATTCGTAGATCGTTGAGGGTCAGAGAGCTCTGCGTTGCAGTCGATCCATCGTTCTTCCTACAGTTCATCGGCGCGCAGTAAATTTCACCGGGTTCAGTACGGGCCCGGCAGTGTGCTGTCCACCAGTGAAGCGCGACATATGAAAATGGCTCCGCGTTACGTTATGCAAGCATCAGCAAAACTTCGAAACCAGTGGGGCTGCCACCGCTGTATAGATCGGACAGATTCACATATACGAATGGTGTTCCAAAAACAATACAGGCGTGCGATGATACACCGGAATTCGCCAAACAGGCGTTTTACTACGATCGCCGGTTCCTGGATTGCACGCACCACGCGGTGACCACTGTTCCGTTCCGCCGAAGACATCGCGACGATCGACCAGGACGTGTCCTAATTCATCGAGGCATCGCATGTGATGTATACGACCGAAACTGCGGTGGTCAGCGAAAACCCATGACCATGTGGCCGCAAAGTGAACCGCCACAGGACCTGCCGCTCGTGGTCAAAGACGTCACGGAAGGCTGGCTCACCTCCGCTCTGGCGCTGCACTATCCTGGAGTGGAAGTTACGAGCGCGCGGCACGAAACCATTCTTCACGGTACTGCGACCAAGATAAGGGTCCGAGCCCGGTACAACGATCTCGGGCGGAAGGCGCTGGTCAACCCGGTCGAATTCCAGGCAGAGCTGAACAATTGTGCCGTGGCGCCGCGCTTCGCCCTGGCGGCACTGGATCACGATGCTTTCGGACGCCTGGCGGTCTGAAGGGGAGCTTATTCTGGAGGACTCAGGTATGAACGAAAAGCAGCGCAAGAGCAACTCAGCCGACGTGCCGTTTGGCATCGACAGGGCCGACCGGATTCCGGTCCAGCGCTATTTCGATCCGGAATTCTATGCCCTCGAGCGTGAACGGCTCTGGTCGCGCGTTTGGCAGATGGCGTGCCGCCTGGAGGAGATTCCTAACCCAGGTGACTATTCGGTGTACGACATCTTCGACCAGTCAATCATCATAACCAGGGTGGATGCGCACACCGTCAAGGCATACCACAACGCATGCCGGCATCGCGGAGTTCAGCTCGTTCAGGATCGCGGCAGTGCACCCGGTGGCTTCACGTGTCCGTTTCACGGCTGGCAGTGGAAAACCGACGGCAAGTGCAAGTTCGTCTTCTCGCCCAACCTGTTTGAAAAAGACCAGCTCAGGGGCCACGATTTATCGCTGCGCGAATGCCGCCTGGAAACCTGGCTGCGAACCGAATGGTGGCTCGCTGCGCGCCTGCCGGTGAATTGGAAGCTGGCCATGGAGGCTTTCATGGAGGGCTATCATGTCATGGCGACCCATCCGCAGCTGATGCCGCCCGGAGCGACGCCCGGGGAGGGCACGGTGTATGCGAAGATGCCGCCGGCAGTTTCGCCCATGTCCCCATTCCTGACGATGCCGAGCGCGCCAATGCCGGGCACTATGGGCTCGAAAGAGTTCATTGAAATGAACCTATACTTCATGCGCCTGCTCAACAAAGGCATGGCAGGCATGACCCACGAGAAGGATATTCGCACAGCCGAAGCTTTGCTCGACTCAGCGTTGCCCAGTGACATCACCGGCGCGACGATGGCCTGGCGGAAAATGCTGAACGATGCGGTAATGGTGGATCACAGGAAGCAGGGGATGGATATCGGCGATCTGCACGAAGTGGACGCCAGTCACTTTGGAACGTCCGTGAATTTCTGTTTTCCTCATTACTTTCTGCTTCCGACCTATGGCAGCGCTTCGTCGTACCGGATCCGCCCGTTGGGACCGGAAGAGTGTTTGTTCGAGCTATGGTCCCTCACCCGTTATCCAGAGGGCGTGGCACCGCCGCCAATCAAAACTCCAACGCCGATGGCGCCGGACGATCCGCGCTGGCCTGCGATTCCCCAGCAGGATTTCTCGAACCTGCCACGGCAGCAACGCGGGCTGCATACCAAGGGCTTTGAGTTCATGCGGCTGTCGAATCAGATGGAAGGGCTCATCGGCAACTACCACCGGCTCATCGACGGTTACCTCCGGAGGCGGGGTTATGATGAGTTGGTATCCGCGTCACGCAAAGTATCGGGTTGTATCGACGTTCCGATTGCGGACCTGGGATTCTAAACCACAAGCGCGGGGGCAATATGGGCGAAACGGAAGGTAAAGTCGCGATCGTCACCGGCGCTGCCAGTGACATGCCAACGTTCCTGAGCGGGTGAACTGTTATGTCTTCATCGCCTATACGAGTGACCATGAACAACACTTCCGACACCGCCGCGTGGATCGATCACCTGGCCATTCGCACCCTCATCGACCGGTATACGGACGCGCTCAACCGGCAGGATTGGCGCGTGATCCCCGAGCTCTTCGCGGATAACGCCGTCTGGCGGGCGAGCGGACCGTGCGAGCTGAGGTTCGAAGGCCGTGACGCCGTGGTGGCCGCCTTGCAAATGATGGTCACCACGCTCGAGTTCCTGCTCCAACATAACAGCGCGGTGGTGATCGAGCTGAGCGGCGACCGGGCCCGCGCACGCGTCAGTCTGAGTGAGCTGGGCCGCGATCGTGCCGGTAACGGCCTGAATAACTTCGGCATGTACGTGGACGATCTCGTGAAGAGCAAGGGTGAGTGGCGTTTCGAGCGCCGCAGCTTCCATTGCCGCTACGTGGAAACGCCGGTGGTGCCCGGCAAGGTCTTTCCGCTTGCGCCGCCGGCATGACCAGAAACACGCGATTTTATTTGAACGACGTTACACTGAACGGCGGCTTCAGCAGCCGCGCAGCGGGGGTCACCCGCTCGAGCCTGACTAAGGAGGGGCCTGCATGAATTCTCCAACACCGGTTTCGGCAGCACACGCCGACGCGCCCATTGCAATGGGCGAACTCAAAGTTCACAACGACCTGCTGGGTAATCTCGAAGCACTGGATCGGGCATGGATGCGCGACGGGTATTGGTTCTTCAAATCGGTTCTCGACCGTGGCGCCGTCGCCCGATTGCGCGCGAAATATGTGGAGGAGTTGGAGCGGCTGGGGGTCATCGACCCTCCCGGTTCCTATCCGACCGAGCAGAGCGTTCGATACAACGGCCGTTCCCTCGGAAATTTCCCGTATCGAATGGAACTGCTGGCGCAGCGGGAGCTCTGGCGTGATTTTGCCGCCGAACCTGCCATCCACGAGTTCTTCACCCGTTTGCTGGGCGATGTACCGTTCTGGGTGCCGATTGCCGAATACCGGGCGACCCCGCCGGCTACCGACCGGCATCGCGAACGATTCGACTATGTTCACCAGGACGGTCCATACAGCCCGGGCATCGATTTCAGGATTCTGTGGATTCCACTTGCCCAGATCGATTCCGACGTTGGTGGCCTGGCCCTCGCCGAGGGCCTGACCGAAAAGATCAACCGACACCTCATCGTTGCGGGAACCAACAAAGCCATTCCGATCGAGGCCGTGCCGGCAGACTCGTGGCGTCGCACTAAATACGAGGCGGGTGATGTATTGTTGATGAATCTATGGACGCCCCACACCGGCGTGTCCAACCTGTCGGATCGATTTCGACTCTCCCTGGATATCCGCATCATGGCCAAATCAGATCGCTGCCCCATCATTGGCAGGATCCTGGATATTTCGCCGACCGCGCTGACCATCGAGAGTGACGGGGAGCCGATCGACCTGCGGATCGGACCGGATACCTATGCACGCAATCATATGGGCGAAAAGCTCACGGCCGAACGCATAGTGGAATTCTTTCGCATAGGCTCCACAGCCATTGTCGCCCATACGGACGATCTCGCCACCGTGGTGCGGCCGCCTCACTGAACGTGCCTGCTTTTCGACCGAGTATGTTTCCATTGGGGTCGGATGACCCACGCGGGCGGCCGGGTGCCGCAGGCACGAGGAGATCCACACGCTCGACTTTCACAACATTTACCCCACTCTGCTCTATCAGGTGCCGGCCTTCCCGGTCATGGGCGCCAGTCAAGATCCCGCGGGCGCCTACCAGTTCCAGAGGCAGTTCCTGCAGCACCTGCAATGGAACCTGCCGAGGCGTCGCTGGGCGGTGAAGGGTTGCTATCATCAGTTCTATCTCAAGCAACTGTTCGATACGTTTCCCGACGCGCTATGCATCTGGCCGCACCGCGAGCCGATCGAGGTACACGCCTCGACTCTTGCCATAACCGCCGTGCTTTACGGCGCCATCACCAATGGAAACACCGACTGGCGTCAGTTCGGCGCCGGCTACCTTCAGGGCATGCGTGAGGCAATCAAGGCCGTCCTCGCCGACCCGCTCATCGATGATCCGCGCATCATCCACCTACGCTTCCAGGATCTGGCAAAGGCCCCGGTCGCGACGATTCAAAGCATCTATGCTCGCGCGGGCTTCCCGTACACGGCTACATTCGAGCAGAAGATGCGCGCATGGCTGGCGGACCCCTCGAATCAACCCGACCGCTACGGACGCTATCCCTACAGCCTCGAGCCATTCGGATTGAAGTCGGAGGAGGTCACCGCGGCCTTCGCTGGATACAGCCAGCGATTCGGGCTCGGCTGACAGCCTGGCCGATGCGTCTTGGGTGTGGTGTAGAGGCTAACGGCGTCGGTGGTGGATAGGATTCCCTGGGCAAAGCAGCGCTAACCATTCCTCACGCCAATAGAAGGGTCGCCGGTCAGCGCATGGACGCCGCTCTCCTTTGCCCAATTGATCGCCCCGATCTGCGCCGCCTCGATTACACCATTGCGTCCGCCGCCAGCAGCTGCAACGGCCGAATCGCACCGGCTGGCTGGTTGAAGGCGACGTTGGGATCCTGGACTAGATCCACCTGTTGGTCTCGAACTGAAGTCATACTGACCCCTCGGCGTGCTTCAAATCCGCAATCAATAGAACCGCCAGCCGCCGTTCACCGGCAGCGTCATGCCGGTGACGTACGACGACTGTGGAGATGCGAGCCATGCGACTGCATTCGCGACATCGTCCGGCATGCCCAATCGCCGCAGCGGGATCTGCGCGAGGATGGGCACCGTTCGCGCTTCATCCCAGTTGGCCGTTTGGCCCGTGTCGGCCGTCATACCCGGCGCCACCGTGTTGACGTTGATCCCCCGCGGTCCCAATTCGCGCGCGAGTGCCAGCGTCAAGCCATGCAGCCCCGCCTTGGCCGGCGTGTATGCCGTGTAGCCCGATACCGACGCGCCGCTTTGCGCAACGATGGACCCCATATTGATGATGCGGCCGCCGGGCGAGGCGAGAAGCGGCGCAAGCGCATGCGACATTAAAAAGGCGCCCTTCAAGCTCACGTCGATCACGCGATCGAAGATTGCCTCAGCCTCCGCCAGCGGGGTGCCGATCGGAACGGTTTCGAGTATCCCGGCGTTGTTGACCAGTACATCGAGTCGGCCGTAACGCGCCGCAATCGCCCCGGCAATCCGTTCCACATCGGCGCGAACCGAGACATCGGCGGGCTCAAGCGCCGCCCGCGGGCCTATCTGCGCGGCGGCCGCGGCCAGGGGTTCGCGTTCACGGCCGACGATGAACACATCAAAGCCGTCGATCGCAAAGCGCTTGGCGATGGCGAGACCGATCCCGCGGCTTCCACCGGTGACTAAGACGGACTTCCGGGCAAACGTGCGGTTCATGAGCACCCTCGGGACTTCGGATCGTGTGTGTCAGCGCAAGCGATGGGTCTTTATGTACTCGGCGAACGTCTCGCGAATCTCGTGCTCGCTGACGCCGTAGCTCGCGAGATCGTAGCGATGTTCACCGTGCCTCGTCGTCGGGCTCTCGGCGGCCCAGCGCCGCATGCGATCGGCGGCGGTTGCACTCAATTGCAGACCGAAGAACTCGTAGATGCCGCGGACGGTTTCGAGCGGATCTGCGTGAAATTGCCCCTGATCCACATCATAGAATTGACCGGGCCGATTGGCGCGCGCCTTGGCAGTGCGCTCGACCGCGCGACTCCAGTAGGCGCATTCCCGCGGTCCGATCACCTCCGCCCGCGCAGCATCGCCCTCGAACATGCGACGCGCCATGTGAAGTGTGCTGCAGAGCGAGGGAATTGCCTTCACGGGATTCCGGTGCGTCTGAACCACGCATGCGTCGGGGAACACCGATAACAAGCACTCGACCTCGGCGATGTGCCCCGGATTCTTGAGCAGCCAGCGCTTGTCGGGTTCTTCCGCTCCGATGAGCCGCAAGACGTCGGCGTACCTGCGGTAGGATTCGCGTTCATCCTGCCGGAAGAACCAGCCGTCGTACGACGGTAGGTAAATCCCTGCGCCAAAGCGATTCGTGAGGAAGCTCTGCCGCAATACTTCCAGACACTCCTCGACCTCGCCGGCAACCATATGGTGCGCCTTGCGCATCTCCGGCATGATCTCGAAGTACATCTCCAATCCCGCAACCGAAGCTTGATACGCCGTGTTTGAGGCCCAGGTCTCCTGGGCGGGGCGCACCATCGGCGTTTCCGTGAGCCAATGCTCGAGTCCCTGGAATTGCGGATCCATCGACAGCAGCTTATGCAGAGCGGTCGTGCCGGTGCGGGGAATCCCGGTAATGACGAGCGGTCGCCGGATCGGAATCGCTCGACAATCGGGGCGCTCGCGCCAGCCTTTCTCGGTGTGCAGCCGCGCCGTCAGCGTGCCGACGATGTTGCCCAGGGCGAATTGCCGGCCGAACTCGGTCAGCTTGGGATCGCTGTCGAAGGCGGCGAGCAGTGCTCGCAGCCCCGGAAGATAATCCCATCCGCCGAAATCGGAGAGCCTGGCCGCATTGACAGCCATGCTGTGCAGTTCGTCCTCCATTGCTGCGAACGTGGACTGCATTAGGCCCATGGGTCGACCATGACTTTGCACTGATGGGTGCGATGACGCATGGCCTCGAACACCCCCGGCAGTGCATTGAGCGCGATCGTGTCGGTAATCATCGCCCGTGGATCCACGTCGCCTCGATCGAGCACGCGCGCCACGTGCTCGAATTCCGCGAGGCTATAGGTCATTGCGAACTGCAGATTCACTTCCTTCCAGACGGCGATCGCGGGCAGGAACGAATCGAGTTGCGAACAGAAGCCAAGCACAACGACGGTGCCGGACGGCCGCACGCAATTGATTGCCTGCGCAATGACGCCCTTCTTGCCCACGGCCTCGATGACGATATCCGGCATTCCGCCGAGCACGCCGATCGCCGCTTGCGGCAAGTCGTCCAACCTCTCCGGCAACACGAATGCCGAGGCCCCGTGCCGCAGGGCCAGAGCCTCGCGTTGACGCGAAGTCGCGGTAACGGCGATTGGACCCGCCCCGAGCTTTCGTGCCCAGAATACGGCGGCCAACCCGATGGGACCGGCTCCAATCACGAGAACGCGGCTGCCCGGCTGAATCCGTGCGAGCGATGCGCCGTGCAATCCGACCGCCAGGGGTTCGATCAGGGCGCCGTCCGCGAGGGTCAAAGTGGCTGGCAGCTTGATCGTGGTCCGCTCGGATGAGACGACAAACTCCGCGAAGCCGCCTGCCATACCGCGGAATTCGGCGCAGAAATTGGGTCGACCCGAAAGACACCTGGCGCAGCGGCCACAGCCGGTGAACGGCATCGACGTCACCCGGTCGCCGACCTGCAGACGCCCGACGCCCTTGCCGACCGCAACGATTTCACCCGCAAACTCGTGACCGATGACGGAGTCGGGCTCGTACACCTGGCCGCTGCCGTCGGTCATGGCGAGGTCCGTGCCGCAGATTCCGCAACGACCCACTTTGCTGACGATCTCGCCGTCGCCGGGCGTCGGATCGGGACGATCCTCGATCGCGAGCGCCTGGCCGGCACCTTTGAATACGCCTGCACGCATCTGACCCCCTCGGTTTTGGGGAACCTCCGCACCGGGCGCGGGGATCCCCCGTTTGACAGACCGGACCATCGTTTATATTATTGAACGCTGTTCAGAAATGCAATCTTGACAACCGGGAGAGGCACCGTGGCTGAAGTGGCCAAATCGCAGATGCCGCAGCGCGGATCAATGCGGTTTGTCCCGCGATGACCCGCACGTCCATTCTCGACGGCGTCGCAGACGACCACATGAAGTGGCTTACTTCGCGCAGCCCCAGCGGTCGGATGATCGAGCCGGATGAAGTTGCAAACCTGATGCTGTTCCTTTGTTCGGACGAGGCCTCGGCCATTACCGGAGCCTCATACCTGATCGACGGCGGCAGAAGCGCGGGCGGGTGAACGCTACGTCGCCAGGTGCTCCACTAGGCTTGTACGCACGCTACGTCCTGTTGACGCTGCTGGCGGTGTACATGGTCCATCATCTGGACCGGGTGGCGATTTCGCTCCTGTTGGAACCCATCGGGCGCGAGTTTAGACTGTCCGATTCGCAGCGCGGTCTTCTTGCCGGCATGGGCTACGCGATTCCGTTCGCCATCGCCGGTATTCCCCTCGGCATGCTGATCGACCGCGTAAACCGCGTGAAGCTGCTCACGACCCTGCTGTGCGTCTGGAGCGGCCTCACGGCGCTGTGCGCGGCGGCTCCCGGGTTCGGGTGGCTGTTGGCCGGACGAATCGGTGTCGGCGCGGCTGAATCCGGCGGCACTCCCGCGAACGTTTCGATCATCGCGGATTACGTCCCTCCGTCCCGGCGTTCGGCGGCGTTCGGCATCTACTACATGGGGCCGCATCTCGGCACGATCGTCGGCTTCGCCGTCGCCGGCGCGGTAGCCACGGCCTACGGCTGGCGCGCCGCGTTCCTGGTCGTCGGTGTCCCCGGCTTGCTGCTGGCGCTGCTGGTTTCGAGGACTATCCGCGAGCCGCTGCGCAGCGCCGACGCCCCGGCGGGGGACGCGGCGGCAACCGCGGTCGCGCCGCCGCTGTGCGAGATTCTCCGCTCGATCTGGCAGAATGGCGCGGCACTGCATCTATTCGTCGGGGCCACGCTCATCAATGTGGTGGCGGCCGGGCTGTTCAGCTGGCTGGCGCCGTTCATGATCCGCGCGCATGGCCTCTCGGTGCGGGATGTCGGATTCGCGATCGCCTTCGGGATGGCGCCGTTCGCCGCCGTAGGATCGCTGTCCGGCGGCGCGCTTGCCGATCGCCTTGGAGGGTTCAGATCGCCCCGGGTTGCGCTCATGCTGGCGGCTGCTGCCACGATCACGGTGCCGGCCGTCTGGATCGCACTCTTGACGCCGCACACCGCGGTACTCATCGGTGCGCTCGCGATTCAGCAATTTGCGCATGCGTCGACTATTGGCCCCTGCTATGCGAGCGTTCTGGGTTTGCTGCCGGCGCAGATGCGCGGCGCAAGTGCAGCGCTTCTGCAGGTTGCCTCGAACGTGCTTGGATTTGGCGTGGCCGTCCAAATCGTCGGCGTTCTCAGCGACGTCTTCCGGGCGCGCTTCGGCACCAACTCTCTGCGCTACGCCATGCTTGGCTTCGCGCTGGTCAACATCTGGACCACCGCGCATTTCATCATTGCCGCGCGGCGACTTCGCCAAGCAAGCGCCGTCGCAGGCGTAGTTGATCCGGAAACTTAGCGATGATCGCCGCGCGGAACGCAAGCGTCAGCATCGGCAAGCAGTGCCCCAAAATGAGATTACAGGAGGCGAGATGGAAGCCACACCTACACAGGACCGCAAGCCGACCATGACGGTGGCGAGCCCCGCCGAGCAGATTGCCGCACGCATCAAGGAGCTTACCGAGAAGGACGCCCAGTTTCGTGAGGCGCTGCCGCATCCGGCCGTCAATGAGGCTAAAGTGAGGCCTGAGCTCGGGCTGGCGCAGATCGCCGCACTGGTCATGGAGGCCTATGCGGACCGCCCGGCGCTCGCTCGACGCGCGACCGAGCTAGTGACTGATCCGGCCACCGGACGCCGGACGCGCCAGATGCTCAAGCGCTTCGAAACCATCACCTATCGGCAACTATGGTCGCGCGCGCGCGCCCTTGCGAACGTTTGGCATCAGGACGCCGCAAGGCGCCTGCGCGCAAATGACCTCTTGTGCATCCTCGCCTTTGCCGGCATCGACTTTGCGACCGTCGATCTGGCGGCGATCCACAATGGAGCGGTGGTGGTACCGATGCAGACCAACGCATCGACTCAACAACTGGTTGCCATCTTCAATGAGGTAGCGCCGAACTGGCTGGCGACCAGCCTCGAATGCCTTGAGACCGCCATCGAACTCGTGTTGACCGGCCATCGTCCCTTCGGCCTGCTGGTGTTCGATTACCATCCCGAAGTCGATGACGAGCGTGAAGTGTTCGAGGCGGCCCACTCGAAGCTCAGCGCGGCCGGTCTGCCGGATCTGCTCGTCACCTTGGAGGCAACTTGCGCGCACGGCGAGAAGCTCGCCGCCGCGCCACTGTTCGCGGACCCCGCGACCGATAAGCGAATGTGCACCCTCTACTACACCTCGGGCAGCACAGGCCTGCCCAAGGGAGCCATGTACCCCGAACTGATGGTCAAGCCGACGTGGCGCGTTCTCCCGCCAGTCCCGATGTTCTACATGCACTACATGCCGATGAACCACTCGTTCGGGCGCAGCGGCGTGTTCTCCACGCTGGGTTCGGGCGGCACCTGCTACTTCACCGCGAAGAGCGATCTTTCAGCGCTATTCGATGACATCAAGATGGCGCGGCCTACGTTCATGGGTATCGTTCCACGCATCTGCGAGATGGTCTATCAGCAATACCAGGCGGAGCTCGAGCGCCGCGGGCCCGGTGCGGCGGACATGGATGCGCTGAAGCACGAACTCATGCTCGAGATCCGCAATGCCGTACTCGGCGGACGCCTGCTGAATTGCAATTTCGGTTCCGCGCCCCTCGCCCCCGAGCTGCGTGAGTTCATGGAATTTTGCCTCGGCTTTCCGATGGACGACCACTATGGCGCCACCGAAATCTCGGGGGCGGTTCGCAATACTCGGATGATGCGGCCGCCGGTCATCGACTTCAAGCTCGACGATGTCCCCGAACTTGGCTATTTCAAGACCGACAAGCCCTATCCGCGCGGAGAACTGCTGATTAAGACCCACAGCATCATGCTCGGCTACTACAAGCGGCCCGACATCACCTCCCAGATGTTCGACGACGAGGGTTACTACAAGACCGGCGACATCATGGCCGAGATCGGTCCGGATCAGGTCGTCTACGTCGACCGGCGCAACAACGTGCTCAAGCTCGCCCAGGGTGAGTTCGTAGCGATCTCGCGCCTGGAGGCGCTTTACACCAACGGCCACGCCCTGATCCGCCAGGCCTATTTGTACGGCACCAGCGAGCGCTCGTACCTGCTGGGCATATTGGTGCCGGACGAGGACACGCTGAAGCAGATGGACATCGCCGGAGACGAGAAGGCGACCAAGGCCGCGCTGCGCGAGGCGATCAAGCAAGTTGCGCGTGCCGAGCAGCTCAACGCCTACGAAGTACCGCGCGACTTCGTCGTCGAGCACGAGCCCTTCAGCACCGAAAATGGCCTGCTGGCGGGCATCGGTAAGTACCAGCGTCCGAAGTTAAAGGAACGCTATGCGGCCCGCCTCGACAGACTCTACGACGAGGTCGCCGCCAGCCAGGCCAACGAACTGCACACCCTGCGTCGCGGTGGCAAAAGCGCACCGGTGCTGGAGACCGTCGGGCGCGCAGTACAGGCGACCCTGGGCATCGAGGAGATCGACCTGACAAACCAGTGGAGCTTCGCCGAACTTGGCGGCGATTCGCTGTCGGCGCTCTCCTGCTCGCTCCTGCTCGAAGAAATCTATGGGATCGAAGTGCCGGCCGGCGTCATCAACAATCCCGCGGGAAGCCTGCAGCAACTGGCGAGCTTCATCGAGCGGGCGCGCGACGGCGCGCTCAAGCGCCCGACCTTCGCCTCAGTGCACGGCCGCGGCGCCACCGAAATCCACGCCAGCGAGTTGAGGCTGGAAAAGTTCATCGATGCCGAGACGCTTGAGAGCGCGCGCAAATCCGCGCCGGCCTCAAATGAGATCCGCACCGTGTTCGTCACCGGCGCCAACGGCTACCTCGGCCGGTTCCTCTGCCTCGAATGGCTGGAGCGCATGGCCAGGGTCGGAGGCCGGGTGGTCTGCATCGCGCGCGGGCAGGACGCCGCCGCGGCCCGGCGCCGCATCGCGGAGGCGTTCGACACCAGCGACCCCGAACTCAAGCGCCATTTCGAGGACCTCGCCGACAGGCATCTGGAGGTGCTGGCAGGCGATCTCAGTGAACCGGATCTGGGCTTGGGGTATGCGGATTGGCAGCGGCTGGCCGAGACTGTCGATCTCATCGTCCATCCTGCCGCACTCGTCAACCACGTCCTACCTTACCCACAGCTTTTTGGTCCCAACGTCGTGGGCACGGCCGAAATGATCCGGCTCGCGATCACCTACCGACTGAAGCCCTTTAACAATGTCTCGACGGTCGCCGCAGCGATGATCCCCGGCGGCGGCACGGCTGACGAGTGCACGGATGTGCGGGCCGCGACGCCCGTGCGCCGCCTGGACGGCGCCCGCTACGCCGACGGCTACGCCCACAGTAAGTGGGCGGCCGAAGTCCTCCTGCGCGAGGCCCATGACCGCCTGGGCCTGCCGGTGTCGGTGTTCCGATCCGACATGATCCTGGCGCACAGCAGATACAAGGGGCAGATCAACGTTCCGGACATGTTCACACGCTGGCTGTCCAGCATCGTCATCACCGGCTTGGCGCCGCGCTCGTTCTATGCCGGGGGCGAGGGCCGGCCGCACTACGACGGCCTGCCCGTGGACTTCACCGCCGGGGCGATCGTCACCCTGGGCGCCAACACCCGCTCTGGCTATCGCACTTACCACGTCGTCAACCCGCACGAGGACGGCATTTCGATGGACAGCTTCATCGACTGGGTAATCGAAGCCGGCCATCCAATCCGGCGCATCGAGTCCTACGCCGACTGGTTCAACCGCTTCGAGACGGCGTTGCGCGGCCTGCCTGAGAAGCAGCGCCAGCAGTCATCACTGCCGCTGCTCCACCAGATGCGTCAGCCCATGCCTGCGTCGGCGGGCGCCTCGGTCTCAGCCGTGCGCTTCCGCGCTGACGTGTGCGCGCACGGCGTGGGCACTTACAAGGATATCCCGCATCTATCGGCCGGGTTCATTCGCAAATTCCTGCACGATCTTCGCCACCTGCAACTGATCTGAGGAGATGCCATGACCAACATGTTCGGGGCAATGCGGCGCTTGCCTCGACGGACGCCGCCGAGTTGACTCGCTGCGCATTGCGTAATTCACTGGGTCCATGCTTTGATATGGCCGGATCGCTGCCACAGCGGTACCTGCAATTTTTGAGGTTTTATGGCCTGCGGCGTTTGGCGGTGCGCACAGGCTGTCTGAGGTCGCTGGCGAGGCCCGCGATGATGCGGTCGAGTGCAATCGGCAGATAGACATCGAAGGAGAAATCGGCCAACTGCGGCAGCAACTCCATCAAACGTGGATGGCGCGACGGATCAAGCGCAAGGCGGGGTGCAATCAGTTTCCTGTCTATCATTTGCACGGATCCGGCATGCGGCCGGTCGTCGAGCAGCGTCATGGGATGAATGAAAAACGAGAGCGTCGCCAGAGCTCGCACTGCGTGCTGGCCGCGAAAGCCTCCGTCTCGAAGAACCTCCAAGATCATTTCGATCCAACGGAGCGCTGCAGCGGATTCCCGGTGGTGCAGCAAGAATCTTGCTAACCCGGGATACGCCAACTGCACTGCCTGTTGACTCAACACAACTTGCCTGAGGCGTTTTCGCCATGGCACACGGCGACTGGGCAGGTCGATCGAGTAGATAATGTGCTCGCCGACGCGTTCCAGCAACGCGTTCTTGTCGCGAAAGTGATAGTACAGGGCGGTCGCGCTGACATCGAGCTTTGCAGCAATCTGACGCATGGACAATCGGCCAAATCCCACTCTGCGCGCCATCGTCACGGTGACTTCGATGATTTCGGAAGCGGCGAGGGCCGGGGGAAGCGTCGTGCGTGTCTTGCGGGAGCGTTTCGGCTTGGCATGCGGCAAGGCAGATTCTCCAATGGCGGCCGTTGCAAACGCTGGTCGCGCGCCGACGACCGGCACGCCCGGGCGATTGTAGTCGGCATCGCCACGCTCCGCATGATGCCACGGTCGGCGCGGCCGGTCTCGGAATGTGTGAGTATCACGACTTGATGGTTGAAGGCCGGCCGGTGGGCATCGAAGATTGAGCATCTGACGCATGACCCCTGGGATCGAGCCCGTATCCTTGGATCGTTGGTTGAGCGAGCATTTGGCCGGCGCGCAGGCGCCCTTTGAGTACCGGTTGATCGCCGGCGGACACTCCAACATCACCTACCGCGTCGACGATGCAGGAGGTTCACGATTCGTCCTGCGACGCCCACCGCTCGGCGTCCAGCCTCCGGGTGCTCACGATGTCGCGCGTGAATATCGAATACAGGAGGCGCTGCGGACAACGAATGTACCGGTGCCGAACGTCGAACTGCTCTGCGAAGACACGAGCGTCATCGGCGCGCCCTTCTACATGATGCGGTGGGTGGAAGGTACGGTAGCCGATTCGCCATCCTGCGTGACCGTGACCTTGCCGACGGCGCCTTCGCGCAGGCGGGCCGCGGACAGTGTGATTGAGACTCTCGGCGACTTGCATCGGCTCGACGTCGATGCGCTGGGCCTCGGCAGTCTCGGGCCCCATTCGGAGAGGGAATGATGCGCCGCTACCAATCAGGCGAGATGCCGGCGGAACGCGCCGATCTCGCGGCCATCGACGGGCGGGTACGCGGCAGGGCGGAACTCGCCGACGAATTCCTTCGCGCCTTCGTTTCGTAAGCAGCGAGCCAGTCGCGGCCCGTCGGCCGCATATCGCGCAATGCACTGCGAGGCGCTCTCCATGCATCCGCAGTCCTGCCCCAGCTTTACGGCGTTAAGTTAGAGTACACGAACGCCACTTTACAGTGTTAAGCAATTTTTCACTCATCGGTTGAATATATGAACAACATACGATAAATTGAATGCATAAGAATTTTGGCGGAACGGATCAACTGCAAATTGCCGATCCGATGTTCAATTCCGGGGCGGGGAGGGACGTCATGAAGAAAGGTTCATTGGCTGCGACAATGGGTTTTCTGAGCGCGCTTTCCGCAGTTTGGGTGTATGCGGAGGAATCGCCGGGTTCCGCGGCTCAGCCGGAACGATCCGACCTGCAGGAAATCATCGTGACCGCGCGCCGTAAGGAGGAAAGACAGCAAAACGTACCCCTTGCCATCACCACCCTGAGCGGCGACTTTCTTAAGGAGAATTCGATCGTCGGTCTGCACGATTTGAACGGGCAGGTACCCGGACTCAATGTCGAGAACTTCAATTCACCGGCCTACACGAATGTTGGAATCCGCGGGCAGCGCAACAACAACATAGCGCCCGGACAGGATGCGGCAGTCGGTTATTACATCAGCGAAGTCAGCTACGGCTACCCGGTGGGGATCAACGAACAGCTATTCGATCTGCAGGCGCTCGAAGTCGTGAAGGGCCCGCAAGGCACGCTGTTCGGCCGCAACACCACCGGGGGCGCGATCCTCATCACTCCGGCCAAACCGGTGAATGAATTTGGAGGCTCGGTGGTGGCAGGTGTGACTGACTTTCACCACGGCACCGGGTACTACACCACGGGGGTGGCCAATCTGCCGGTCAACGACATGCTTCAATTTCGTGCGGCCGTGAACGTCGTCGATCATGGGGGCTACGTCAAAAATCTCATTACCGCACGGCAATTGGCGGCGTTCGCCATTCAGCCGTTCGCCGGTACGTCCAGCGCCAATCTTGATAATGAGATTTCCAAGTCATGGCGTCTTTCGGGGTTGTTGAGTCCGTCGCCGCAATTCGAGAGCTATTTTCTGGCGCAGGGAAGCCATTACCAGGACCACGGGGTCGCCTTTTCGCTGACGGCCGTAAACCCACAAGGATTCATGAATTTCGCACTCGGCGGTCAGGGCTCGGCGACCTATTCCAGACGTCAATCTGAGCAGGCGAGCGATTTTTGGACCGCTGAATCGGGATTGAACGCCTACAATCGCCTCGATAACACGGCGTTTTCGAATACCACGCGGTGGACCATATTCGATTCGTTGACCTTGAAGAGCATCGTGGGTTACCGGCACTTCAAGTTGGATCAGGCAGTTCCGCTGGATGGTGTCCCGTTCCAGATCTTGGATTCCTATATAGGAGACAGGGGTCACGAGTTGTCCGAGGAACTGCAATTGCAGGGCATCGCCGCGCAAGGCCTGCTCGATTGGGTTGCGGGATACTACTACTCGGACCAGCATCTCGACCATCCGCGCCAGACCGTGGCCCTTCCGCAGTTCGGCGGCCCGGTGTCACATGCCATGGAACATACCAACAACGGTAGTTATGCCGAGTATGCTCAGGCAACGGTGAAGATTCCGCCAACTACGGGCTTGTCGGTGACGGGCGGTATCCGCAAAACGCGGGACATACGCAAGATGACCTCGCAATCGTGGAACGATCCGGCGGAGACTTCCTGTGCGATAACCGGCGTGGCCGGTTGCGAATTGTCGGGAAACATCACCTACAGCGTGGTCACGTACAACGCCAGCGTGAACTACCAACTCGACGCAGACACGTTGATCTACGTGACGCGCCGCAAGGGCTATCGCGCGGGCGGATGGAACTATGTAGGCAGCGATCCGAGCAGCTTTGGACCTTTCCAGCCCGAATACGTCAACGACTGGGAGGCGGGGCTGAAGAGAGATTGGCACTTCGGCGAATCTGCGCTGCGCAGCAATCTGGCTGTTTATCGGTCGAGCCTCAGCAATGCGCAAAAACTCCTGTCGCCGGTATCCAACCCGAACGACTTCGAGGTCATCAATGCCGCGTCCGCCACGATCAAGGGCGGAGAACTCGAGTTGACTTTCGTTCCGGTCAAGGGCTTGGAGTTTGGCGCTCATCTGTCTTTGATCGACGCCAAATTCCAGAGCTTTGTATTTGGCGGAAATGATTTCACGAACAATGCCTTCGCGCAAACGCCGAAGACGCAGTATTCGCTGCGGGCGAAATACGATCTCCCCTTGGCGGCGGCGGCCGGTACGGTCGCGTTGCAGGCCGACTATACGCATCAAAGCCATGTATTTTTTACCGACACCGCCGAGGGGCCCGCGTGGGGTCCTGCGAGCTCTCAGGGTCAGGACGCCTATGGGATCCTCAATCTGCGCGTCGACTGGAGCTCGATCCTGCAATCAAAGTTCGATGCGGCCTTCTATGTCAAGAATGCGACGCAGACTCAGTACAATTCCTTTGGCGTGATGCTCTATACGTCGCTGGGCTACAACATTGCCACGATTGGCGCGCCGCGGATATTCGGTTTGGAGGGGACCTTTCACTTCTGAAATGAAACTTTTCGAGGGTATCGACATGACACATGTTCAACACGTGACCGAAGGGCCGACCGAGCTCGATCGAGTCTATGGATTGCGCCCGCAGTACTACGCAATATTCATGGAGGACTACAACCGCTCGATTCGACGGGTAGATCCGATTCTGGTCGAATTATGCCGGCTGCGCATGGCGACCCTGATCGGCAGTAAGCATGACCTGGCGCTGCGCTATACACCCGCCGCCGCGGCCGGCCTGACCGAAGAGAAAGTACGTGAGTTATCAAGGTACGACAGCTCGCCCATGTTTTCCGATCGCGAGCGCTGCTGCCTTGATTTCGCCGAACAATTCGTAATCCAGTCGAGCGCGATCAGCGACGCGGATGTGGAGCGGGTGCAGTCGGTGCTGGATCCGGAATCATTCATCTATTTCGTCAAGGCGCTCAGCGTGATGGATCAGCTGCAGCGCGGCTGTGTCGCGCTCGATATCCAGCCGTTCGGCGCCGTTCCGTCAACGCTTGCCAGCTTTAGGCCGGCGGCGCAGTCAATTCAATAAGCCCGGGAGCAGTGATGGCCACCAAACCCAGAATTCCCGACGAACTCGCCCGAGGGTTTACGATGATGACGGAAGGCGGCAACACGCCGGCCGCGAATATTGCGATACCGGTCGAACTGACGCGGCTCGCCGCCATTCCCATCGCCAGTGAAGGGTCGTTTGAGATCGACCCGCTCGTGCATGAGTGCATCCGGTTGTTCAACGCGAATTATCAGGGCTGCGAGTATTGCCTCAATGCACGCGCAGCCGTCGCCGTTCAGGCGGGGCTCAACGAGGACATTGTCGGCAAACTCACACGTTTCGAGTCGAGCGACCTCCCCGAAAAGCTGAAGGCCGCGTTGCGCATCGCCAATGCCATCTCATCGAACCCTTCGTCATTGACTCCGGATCTCTGGAATGCGACCAGGCAATTCTTCACTGAAAAGGAGTTGATGGACATCGTTCTGCTGTCGATCCACACCACCAGCAGCAAGGTGACCATTACACTCGGCCTGGACCCCGGCAAGCAAAATTCCTCAAGAGTGTTCTATCCATCCGAGGAAGTCTACGGCACCTCGCCGGCGCTGAAGCGGGCTGTCGAAATGATGGAGCGTCAGGGCTTGGCCGTACGCGCGTCGGACGATCTCAGATATGAAGTGGACGTAAAGGAATCTCGGGCCAAGTGAGCCCCCTCGCTATTGTCACCGTAGCGTGTGAATCACGCGTAGGAGAGCTCTGATGAAAGGACTGGAAGGTAAAGTGGCCATTGTGACCGGTGGGGCCTCCGGAATCGGGGCGGCGGCATGCCGCCGATTCGTCGCCGAAGGCTGCCGCGTCACCATCGGCGACATCAATGCTTCGGCAGCACAAGCGCTTGCAGAGGAGCTTGGAGCGGCCGCGATCGTGATTCCCTTCGATGCCGGCGACGTGGCGTCGGTGGCCGATCTCGTCGCGGGCACCGTGAAGCATTTTGGACGTCTGGATTTTCTCTACAACAACGCGGCCCTGATGTCGAACGAGATCATCCGTCGCGACACCAATCCGGTGGACATCGATTTCGAGTTGTGGGATCTCGTCATGCGAGTGAATCTCCGTGGCTACCTGGCAGGTTGCAAGTATGCGCTGCCTCACATGCTCAAGGCCGGCAAGGGCTCGATCGTCCTGACGGCCTCCGGTTCAGGTTTGCTTGGGGACATTTCCAATATCGCTTACGGCGCCTCGAAGGCAGCCATCATGAGTGTAGGCCGCTATATTGCGGCTCAATATGGCAAGCAGGGCATCCGGTGCAATTCCATCAATCCCGGGCTGATTCGCACGGAGGGCGGCATGAAAAACGTGTATGGGCCGATGGTGGACATCATGGCGCGCAACACGCTCACACCGCGGCTCGGCCACGCCGCCGACATCGGCGCGATGGCGGTCTATCTGTGTTCCGAGGATGCCGAATTCATCACTGGGCAGGCGATCTGCGTAGATGGCGGCATGCTGAGCCATATGCCGTACTACAGCGACTTGATGAATCAGGGCATTCAGTGGGATACACCCCCGGGTTGACCCGCCTTCCCGCATTGCGTAATCGGCGTTCAAGCGCTTCCCATTCCCCAGCGCTATTGACGAAATAGCCCATATGATGGTGACGAATTGCGAAGCCGCTCGCCGGCAGCACAGTGGTAAAGCATTCTGCTCCAGCTCCCAAAAATGGATTTTTTGAATCCAGCGCGAGCAAGTTCGTTGCGTATTCCAGTCAACGGAAGCGTATACGGCAAAGAACGCCAATGCGTCCGCCCCCTTCGATGCTATGTGCGAGGATTTCGCAAGGGTTGTTGGATGTGTTGGACACTGGCGGCGGCTGATCGAATGGAGAATTCGGTGCGGTAACCCGGAGTACGCGCATGGGATTCTCCACGACATCCGCAATTTTGTTCGGTCTGTTCGTGAGGAGTACCTCGAGTACTGCAATTCCAAGCTTGAGGATCTGCCACATGCGCAAGCCACGCAAATGTCGAAAGGGCGTCGTTTAGGATCTGACCCACCCGCAGCGGCCGCTGCCGCCAGTGGAATTCAGATAAAGCACGGTCGCCTTGAAACGGGGCAACCGAGGAGCGAGTCGTCGTCAGTTTTGGAAGGTCCCGCGAAGCGCGCGAGGGTCTTTGTCCGTTGCGCCTGGATCTAAAACCGTCGATTCGCACGACGAAACTGGGACCAAAACGGGACCAAAAAATGTTTTTGCCTGGGACCAAATGCCGAATTTCGAAGCTGTGGAAGAGAAAAACATTAATAAAATCAATGGTCGGTGTGACAGGATTTGAACCTGCGACTCCTACGTCCCGAACGTAGAAGATCCAAAAGAAAGAGGCGATTAGCCGTCCGCATCCGGAATCTGCGCGATTCTGTTACTTTGAGGCTTCCCATGAGATGTGACATCCTATAGGATATCTACCAATATGGGTGTGCCACGGGTTGTGGTGGATACGTCTGTCGTTGTGGCCGGACTTCGCAGCCGACTCGGCGCGAGCAACCGTATTCTTACGCTCGTTGCCGAGCGGCAGCTCGTCCCCTTGGCGACAACGGCTTTGTTTCTTGAATATGAGGACGTTCTTAATCGCCCGGAGCAGCGATTGGCGACGGGCATGGCAAAAGAAGACGTATCGGGTTTTCTGGCTGCCTTGGCGAGCGCCGCAGAGCCCGTCGATGTTCACTTTATGTGGCGGCCACAATTGACCGATCCCGCTGACGAGTTAGTACTGGAGGCGGCGGTGAATGGTCGGGCTTCAGCCATTGTCACGCACAACGTACGCGACTTTTTGCCAGCAGCACGCGACTTCGAGATAGAAGTGGTTACACCGCGCGTTATGGTCCAGAGGATGAAGAAATGAGCAAGAACACCTATCCATTGAAGCTTCCCACGTCGGTGAAGAAGGCAGCCGCCGAATTGGCGGCCACGGAGGGCGTATCGCTGAACCAATTCATCGCGGCCGCGGTCGCTGAAAAGGTAGGCTCCTTGCGCGCCGCGGATGATTTCCTGCGTGAACGCGCGGGAACGGCGAAACCCAAGGACATGCTCAAGTATCTGCGCCGCGCACCGAAGGTTGCACCGAACGCTGACGACATTCCGTAGGGCTTCGATTGCGATCCGGCACTCAGGGTCGTCTAACCGACTGCCAATTGCTGCTTTTTGGCGCGGCGGGGGCAGCACTATTGAGCAGGAGCTTAAACCACGCGGTACGTTTGTCTCCCTCAAACGTAACGCTATCCTTGTCGAGTAGCATCGACCCTTCGGTGTTTTTATCAGGTGTCGCGATCACTACCCAGTTGCTCGCGCTTGCTGCCGGAATCTCGAAAATCAGGCTCAGAAGCAATAGGCATCGTAGGCACGCGCGGAGTTCACAGCAGATGCCCACGCCGGGTTCGGGCTCGGTTTCTTGTCGACGCATACTCACGATTTGTTGATTATCGCTATTATTTTCTTCTTCTTGTATGCGTCGTACCGGTTGACCATCTTCCACAGACGATTGAAGTAGGTGTACTCAAACTTCTTGGCAGGGAACTCTATCGTGAAGAGCCGCCGGAAGATTTCCTTGTCCGTGCGGTTCTTCTTGTTGTGCTTCAGTTTCATATAAGTCCGTTTCCTTGTTGTGTGGATAAGATGCACGCCCTTCAATCCCACTTTCTTCGGGCTTTTACGCGTGGTCAGTATGCGGGATTTCCTCTGCTGGGGACCACCCAGTTTCCTCGGTTGAAGACCACCTGATTTCCTGTGTTCGGGACCACCCGATTCCTCCAGTTGGGGACCACCAGCGGGGCGCTTTTTGAGGCGCCCGCAGGGCGCCAGAGGTGGCCGCCGTGCGCTGTGTCATCTCACGGGCCACTCGACACTGTAAGCAGCTGCATACCGTGGGGTGAAATAAGTACCTTGCTGTCAACGGCGGCCGAAAACCTTGCAAGCCTAGGGTCCGTCACTTTGAAGAAGAGACGAAGAAATACGCCAATGTGCCATCAACCAGAAAGGTCACGCCATTGCCGACAGCACTCAAACTGACCAGCGCGCCACCCTGCGGTTAATTTCGTTCACCATGGCACTCGTCCTAGCGGTCCCCGCGGCCGGTCGTCAGTTCGGCGAGCGCCGTTCGTAATTCTTGTAAGCGCGGTGGTTTGCTGAGAAGCCTGTCCACTTGCGGCTCGCCATCTGCCAGCGGCTGCTGCCCCCAACCGGTTAGCATGATGATTGGAGTCTCTGGTGTAGTCGCGCGCACGCTGTCGGCTACCTGGCGTCCGTCTACGTTAGGCATACCTAGGTCCGTTATCACGATGTCGAAGGGTTCATGTATTTGTCGGGCGTTGCGGAATGCATCGATCCCCGCTTGGCCGCCGCCGGCGACCGTAACATGATGCCCATCCTCTTGAAGCGCGTTGCGCAACGACTCGCCGAAAACCGGATCATCGTCCACAACGAGTATGCGCAAGCTGCGGGGCGGCATTTGTAGCACGGGCGCTCGGACAGCGGTGGGCGATGCCGCGGAGCTGACGGGGAAAATGAGCCGTATGGTGGTGCCGGCGCCGGGCTTGCTGTCGATCTCGAGCGCGCAGCCATGACGTTGCGCCATTCCGTAGACCATCGCCAGACCCAGCCCGGTACCGCGCTCGCCCTTGGTGGTGAAGAACGGCTCTAGGCAGCGCCGCCGCGTCTCTTCGTCCATTCCGACGCCGGTGTCGCTTACTTCCAGCCACACGTGGCGCGTTGGGGCACTCCCTTGCGTGGGGACGGTGGGCATGCTCGTGCGCACCTCGATCACACCGCCATCCGGCACCGCATCAACGGCATTGAAGATGAGGTTGGTTAATGCGTCGCGGATCTCATTGTCAGCGCCACGTACATCCAGGAGATCGGGTGCAAGCCCGAGTCTCAGGTCGATCATGATGCCTCGCCTCTGCGGTTGATCGCTCCAACGGGCACGTGTCAGCTCGATGATCTGCTGCACGAGGCGGTTCAGCCCGACGTCCGCTAGCTCCAACTCCGGCTCGCGCGGTCGGTAGAACTCCCGCATGCGCGCCACCGTCTGGGCCACATCGTCGATGGCACGCTGGATGGTCACCAAGCGGTCGCGTGCCCCTGAACTCAGGTTGGTTTCTCGTTCCAGCATCGATTCGGTATATAGCGCGATCGGCGAGATTGCATTATTGATGTCGTGGGCGATACCGCTCGCCATCTGACCGAGGGCACGGAGGCGCTCCTGCTGAATCAATGCCCGCTGCGCCTGCCGCAGCGCTTCGTTGCTGAGCTCGAGTTCACGGGTACGCATGTGCACGCGGTCCTCCAGCTCGAGTGTCAATTGCTTCAAATCCAGGTTCGTCTGTCGCAGCGCGTCCCGGGTGGAACTCAATTCCGCATTGCGCTGCATGGCGGCTTCGTAAGTGGAGAGCAGCAAGTTGAGGATCTGCAGCCGGTCCGCGGTTATGAAGTGCTTCTGGCCGCCGAACATGATTTCCAAACCCACGCCTGGCTGTTCGCTCCGACGCATCCGGCTATTGACCAGCACGAACTGTATGCGGCGCAGGAGCTGGTCGGCGTCGTAAGGCTTGAGTATGAAATTGTCCGCCCCACACTCCAGACCGCGGATGACGTCGTGGGGATCGGATAGGGTAGTGACGAGAACGACTGGAACATGGCTGAGACGCTCATCCGCCTTGACTCGGCTGCACAACTCATAGCCGTTCATCTCCGGCATGACCACGTCGCTGATGATGAGCGCGGGTTTACTACGTTGTGCTGCCTCGAGCGCGAGTCGTCCGTTCGCCGCGGCGGTGACTCGGTAGCCGTGCTGTTCGAGGACGTGTTGCAGTCGTTGCGCTTGAGTTGCGCTGTCCTCGGCAATTAGAATTTGCAGCGCCGTATCCGGCATCGCATCGGTGTTCATGGCTCGAATTCTCGTTCGGACAAGAGCCTGCGCCCGATCTGTGCGATGAGGGCGCCGGCAATCTTGTCGGCGGCTAAGATGTGAGTAGCCGCGCCTAGCTCGATCGCCTCGCCGGGCATGCCGTGCACGATCGAACTATCGCGATCCTGAGCGATGGTGTAAGCGCCGTAAGCCTTCATCCTTTTAAGCTCCACGGCGCCGTCCTTGCCCATTCCGGTGAGCAGCACACCGACCGCGCTCGCGCCGTAGGAATCTGCCAGCGAGCGGAATAGATATGAGACGGCCGGCCGCAAACCGCTCTCAGCCTCTTCGCGTGCCAGCACGATGTGCCCGCTCGCGTCGGCGGCCAGGTGAAAATCATCGGGCGCGACATACGCATGGCCGGGTAGCGGGGTGGCGCCGTGCGCGGCGATATGGACGCGCAAGCCGGTGGTTTGACTCAACCAATCCACCATGCCCGGCAGGAATCCGCGCGCGATGTGCTGCACGATGAGCAGCGGCACCGGAAAGTCCTTGGGCAGTCCGGAGAGGATGGTCTGCAGGACCGGTGGCCCGCCGGTGGAGGCACCCATGCCGATAACCCTGACGCCGCCGAACGCGATTCTCGGATTGATCAGACCGTTCACGGGCGGTGCCGCAGGCGTGCCGCGCGACCGATTCCAGCGGCGCACCACTTTGACTTCGGACATGAGGCGCACGGTTTGCAAGAGATTGTGCAGCCGAGGCTCGAAATCGGCCCCGAGCGCAACGGGTTTTTCCACGCAAGCGACGGCTCCCGCTTCCATGGAGCGGAAGGCGATGGCAACATCCTGGGGTGCGGCCGTGGCGGTGCAGATGATAATCGGCAGCGGCCGCGTCTCCATGATGCGTCGGGTGGCCTCGAAGCCGTCCAGACGCGGCATGTGGATGTCCATGACCACGACGTCGGGGCGGTCGACGCCGTCTTCCAGGAAGTCGAGCGCGGCCTGTCCGTCGTTCACCGCTCCGATAACCTGGATGCGCGGATCCGAGTTGAGGAGCTCCACCAGCAGCATCCGCGTCACCCGCGAATCGTCCGCCACCAGCACTTTGATCTTGTCGGCAAGCATATTCTTGACCTCGCGTGTTTACGCCAGCCGGCGCAGCGCTTCCAACAGGTCGCTCTGATCGAGGCTGCTCTTTACCAGATAGGCGTTGGCGCCAACGTCGATACCGTGTTCACGATCCTCGCGTGATTCCAATGCTGTCACCAGTACCACCGGCACCGCGGCCAATGTGCGCTCTGCGCGTATTCTGGCCGTCAAATCGAAGCCATTCATGCGCGGCATTTCTACATCCGAGACGACCAGGTCGAAGCGCTCAGCGCGCAATGCAGTGAACGCGTCAATGCCGTCCACGGCCGTTTTCACGTCATAGCCCGCGGACTCGAGTATTCCCTTCAGCAGCATGCGAGAGGTGATGGAATCCTCGACGACCAGAATTCTCTTGGCCGGCGTTGCCGACGGCACTGCTGCGGCTGGCGTACCCGGGGTGGCACCGGCGGTCCTAGCCGACTTCAGCAGGTCCGGCACGTTCAAGATCGGCGCCACTTCGCCGGACCCCAGGATGGTCGCGCCGTCAATGTTTCGCACCCGGGACAAAGGCTTCGTAAGTCTCTTCACTAGCACCTCTCGTTCATCGAGCACTGCGTCCACCGCAAATGCCACGCGCTGCTCGCCCGCGCCGAGAACCAGGACCGGAGCCGCCTCTGCCGAGTGGAGTCCGCGGGGAGTCGACGGCAATTGCAGCACATCGGCGAGATCCACCAGCGCTACGGCGCGTCCGTTTAGCGCGAGGGTTCTGCGGCCCTCAACCGTTTGAACGTCTTGCGGCTTGAAGCGCGTGACCCGATCCACTTGCGCGGTGGGCAGGATGAACAAGCGCTTCGCGGATTCGATCAGCACGCCGCGGAACGTCGCCAACGTCAGCGGCAGCGTCATTCGGATGGTGGTGCCGGCCCCACGGTGACTCCCAATCGCCACGCGGCCACCGAGCTTCTCGACTTTCTCGCGTACGATCGCGAGCCCCAAGCCGCGGCCGGATACTCGGGTAATCATCGGACTGGTGGAGATGTCGGTCTCGAAGACCAGCGCCAGCGCTGCGGATTCATCGAGCTGATCCAATGTGTTCCGCGCGGCGAGCCCGCCCCTGTAGGCAGCCGCCTTGAGCTTCTCGACGTCAACGCCGGCGCCATCGTCGCTGACTGAGATCTCGACCTGAGTACTGTTTACCGGTAAGACGGTGAGCGTAATCGCGGCGCGGGATGCCTTGCCCGCGTGGCGGCGCTGTTCCGGCGTCTCGATGCCATGGTCAATGCTATTGCGCAGCAGGTGAACCAGCGGGTCTTTCAATTGTTCTAGAATACGCTTGTCGATCCTGACTTCCTCGCCATGGATGGTAAGTTCCGCCTCCTTGCCTTGATCGCGACACAGATCGCGAACAAGCTTGGAAAGCAGCCCTCCCATCGTCGCTAGCGGCAGCATGAGTAGCTTCTTGGAGTTCTCCAGCAGATCGTCGACGAATTTTCCAATGAGCAAGCGATCTTGTTCGGCCGTGCGCCGCAGGGCCGTCACGTTCCCTTCCAGAGCGCGTAGGTATTCGTGATTCCAGTCGAAGAACTCGATCAGCCCCTGCAAGTCTGACGCGACGGTGGCGTGGCTCGGCCGCCCCAGCGTCTGACGTAGCGCGCGCGCCCGCGGCAGAATCCCGGCCCATTCCTTGCGCCACAGCTCGAACCGGCCGGCCATTGTGCCCAAGTCGGTCACCCGTTGATCCGCTGCCAGTTTCGCCGCGAGCATTTCTTCCGCTTCCAGCAACCGCGCATCCAGCGCGCTTACCGCGATGCGCACGGTCTCGTTCTCGCCCGTCGATACCGAGAAGGGCTGGGGCGAAGGCACTGAAGCCTCCTCTGCCTTACTGCCGGTTCGTTCTGCAGCGGCGGGGGCGGCGATCGCCTTGTACATTCCGTCGACGGCCCGATGCGCCGTGTCGAGCGTGGATGGCGTAGGCAGGCTCTCGCGGCGTTTCCACGCGGCGAACAGATCTTCGAGCGACTGGCACAGCAATTCGGTCTCCGTGGAATTGACCGCGTGCGCGGCGCCCTTTAGACTGTGCGCGGCGCGAAATATCGTTTCTATGAGCTGTAGTTGACGCTCAGGGGCGGTCGCCTTCTCCAACTCCAGCAGACCCGTGCCGATATCCTGCAAATGTTCAGCCGCTTCGACTCTGAACGTTGCGCGCAAGCGCTGCAGGAATTCTTCTTCTGCGGCCGTCATGTAGGCAGGTGGGAGTGGGTCATGGGCGGTTCGTTTAGATCGTATAGCTCTCGACGAGTTGCTTCATTCGCTGACCTAAATCGTTGAGGCTGCGCGCCGCGGTCTCCAGCTGTTTGGCGCTCGCCACGTTCTGCACGCTGGCCTGCTTGATGTTCTCCATCGCTCCGGCCACCTGATCCATTCCAACTAGTTGCTGCTGGCTCGAGGCGGCAATCTGCGTCGCCGCCTGTGCGGCCTCGGTCACGCTGCCCGCCAGCGCTGCGATCGATTCACCCGCCATTTCCGTCTGTTTGCCGCCCGCTTCCACGGCCTTGCCGCCCTGTTCCGTGGCCATCACTGCGGCGGTCGTCGCCTTTTGAATATCGCTGAGAATGGTGCGCACGCGATCGGTCGCCTGGCGCGACTGTTCGGCCAAACTCCTGACCTCCTGGGCCACCACGCCGAATCCTTTTCCGTGCTCGCCGGCCTTGGCGGCTTCGATTGCGGCGTTGACCGCGAGCAGATTCGACTGCGCGGCGAGGTCTTCCACAGTGGCTATGATCTGGCCGATGGTCTGGCTTTGTTCACTCAGGCGCATCATGCTTTCGGCGATCGCTTCCATCTGGGTGCGAATTCGGCCCATCCCGGCCGCCGCATCGTCGGTGGACTTGCGCCCATTGTGCGAGATCTGCACCGCTTTCTGTGCGCCGTCGGCCACCACTCTGGCCTTCTGGCTGGCCAGTTGTGCGGTCTGGCGGATCTCCTCCACGGTGGTCGTGGTCTCGCTCACCGCGGCGGCGGACTCGCTCGCCCCGGAGGCGAGCTGAGCAGTAGCGGCGACGATCTCGCTGGCGGCGGAGCCCAGCACGGCGGCCGCTTCCACCATGCCGCCGATCTGCCGTCGCAGGTTCTCCGTCATGCGTGCGAACGCATTGCCGAGCACATCGCTGGGCGATTGTGGCTGCACGCTCGCACGCAGATCGCCCGCAGCGATTTGCTCCGCGGCGCCGGCCATCGCCCGCAGGGCGCGCGTCATGCGTTCGAACGCCCGGGTTAGCATACCGACCTCGTCGCTGCGCTCACTCACCGCCACGGCAGAGCTTAGGTCTCCGACGGTGATCCGCTCGGCGACACCGGTCAGGTTTCCGAGGGGACCTGCGATGTTGCGGGTCATAATCAAGCCCGCGAGCCCGGCCACCACCAGGGCCGCGAGCGTGCCGAGGACGATGGTCCATTTCGCTGCACGCGCGTCGGCTAGAGCGGCGTCCGCGCGTGTCTTCAGTAGATTCTCTTCTTCCGAATTCATTTCCCGGATGAGCGCGCGGATTGTGTCCATGGCCTTCTTGCCCCGATCGGACAGAACGATGCTTTGCGCTGCCGCGAAGTCACGCGCCCTGCGAACATCGATCGTTTGCTGCAGCTCCGCGAATTTATCGGCAATAAGCGGCGCAAGAGCATCGGCGCGGGCCAGTTGCCTGGGATTGTCGGAGACAAGTTCCGCAAGGTGCCTGCGAGTCTCTTCGGCCCGCACGACGCCGTCCGTGTAGGGTGTCAGATACCCATCGACGCCCGTAATCACGTAGCCGCGTTGGCCGGTCTCGGCATCCTGCAGACTCGACAGCAATTGTGTCAGCTGATTCTGGACTTCGCGTGTGTGTGCGACCCAAGTCGCGGCTTCAGTTTGCTTGATTACGCTCTGGTAGGAAACCGCTCCGACGATCACGAAGATCGTGAGCGTAACGCCGAATCCGGCGCCGATTTTGGTCCCGACGTTCCATCTCATGGGGGGCTCTCCGGTGATTGGGTCGGCTCAACCTTCAACTTCTTCGTGCACGATGATTTTCGGATCTGACAAGATGCGGTCGAGATCCAGAACAACGAGGCGCTCCACGCTGACACCTTTCAGATAGTCTGCGCGGATACCGGAGAGCGTCGGTAGCGACGGCTGCAGGTCGTCAGCTGCCACGCTGCGGACGCCCACGATCACATCCGCCAACAGGCCCAGCTCGAGGCCGTTACCGCGCACGAGGATCATTCGCTGCAGGTCGGTTAGGCCTCGCTCGGGTAGGTCGAAAAATTTCTTGAGGTCGAGCACCGGTAAGATATGGCCGCGTACATTGACGATGCCCAGTACGAACGGCGGCGTGCAGGGGAGCGGAGTCAGTTCTCGCAGGGGATGCACATCCTGAATATGCCGAGTCTCCAGCGCGTAGCGCTCCGAGCCGAGGCGGAACTCCAGCAGCTCCAGCATCGTGCCTGCGGCAGGCGCCGGTCGCGGCGCGCGCGCCAGAGTGTGGGCGCGAGCGCGCAGAATCCGCTCGGCCTCAGCGTTGGCGTCTTCCATTCGAGGACACCTCCTGAGACGGCAGGGGGCGATCAGGCAGGGTGAGCAGGGTGGCGATAATTTCCGCTAGTCGGCCGGCGGTCATGCCGTCTGATTCCGGCAGCAGCTCGTCCGGTGGACACCCGCGCAGTAGGTGCAGGGCATTCGCATAGTGCCTATTTGCCTCTGTGCCGCCCATCTCCGCGCGGGTAAGATTGCCCAGCGCGAAATGCGCCAGCGCGAAGTCCGGTCGCAGGTAGACCGCCCGGTGCAGTGCACGGCGCGCCGCCTCGCGATCGCCCATCTCCTGCAGGATCATTGCGTGCAGGTAGCGAGCGGCGGCGTCGATCTTGTCCGCGGCTATCCACCGTTCACTCCAGACCAGCGCGCTGGCAAGCTGACCTTGGTTCGCCAAAGCACGCGCCAGCAGGGAAAATGTTGGTGGTCCCTGTACAGTCTGCGAGGAAGGCGGTGCGGTCTGCGCGGCCTCTTTTGCAAACGAAGCCAGTAGGGTGTCCGCGGTCTCTGCATAGCGGCCTTGTCCGTAGAGCGACTCCGCCGCAGCACGGGGACCAGGCGCGGCTGCAAAGTCGGCGGGCGTATCCGCAAGCCCGGCACGGATGTTCTCCGAAGCATACGCGTCCGCGACTACCGGTGTCGGCACCGACGCCAAACTCGACGGCCTCGGCTCCTTGATGTTGCTTTTCCGGTATAGGATGCAGCCGGGGAAATTAACGGCGACGAACCGGGAGAATAGGGCCTGGGAACATTCGCTCGGACTGACCGCCAGCCAAGCCTCATCCAGCAGTGCGTGGTGCAGGTTCTCCACTAGTTTACGCGCGTGCGACGGCGTGAAATAGATCAGCACATTGCGGCAGAAGATCACGTCCATCGCATTAGTGTCGGTCGCCAACGCGGGAAAACAATCCTGCGCAAGGTTCAGGTGCGCGAAGCTCACCCGACTCCTGATCTCCGGCGCAACCGCGAAGCGGCCGTCCGGCGTGCGCGCGAAATACCGTTCCTTGAACTCCGGCGGCGATTCTCGGAACGACCATTCGCCGTACACACCCGCGGCCGCTTTCCGCAGAGAGTTCGCGTTGATGTCCGTGGCCAGGATGGTCACTCGCCAGTCGCGCCAGTCGGGCAGCAACTGCTGCACGAGGATAGCCAGCGAATAGGGTTCTTCCCCCGTGCTACAGGCCGTACTCCACAGTCGCAGCCGTTGCTCGCTGCCCCGGCGGCGACGGATCAACTCCGGCAAGATGTGATTGGTCAGCGCGTCGAAGGTCTTCCGTTCGCGGAAAAAATAGGTCTCTCCGACCGTGAGATGACTCGCGAGGGTGTGAAGTTGCGGCCGGGTCAGGGGCGTCGACAACAACCAGTCGGCGCAGCTGCCGCTGTTCGCAAAACCGAATTCAGCCGCCGCTGCAGTGAGGCCGCGCTGCAAATCCGGGCGGCGCTCCGGCGGAAAATGCAGTCCAGTCTGATCGGCGATGAATTCGCTGAGGCGCGGCAAGAGCGAATCCGGTACGCCGTCAACCCGCAAGCGACACCTCCTGAATGTTTGCCTCGTCCAGCGCGTGCGACTCGTCTAGCGAGAGAAACTGCTCTAGGTCGTGGATCAACACCAGGCCATCCTCCAGCGTGATCACACCCCGGATGTGCGCGAGGACCGGCGCGATGCTCTCCACATCGATGACGGCGGTGGAGGGATATTCGAGCACGCCCTGCGCAGCATCGATGACCAACACCACCCTGCGCTGCGCGGTGCGGGCGATTAAGAAGTGGTCTGACGGATTGATATTCCGCTCCGGCAACCGGAATCTGCGGCGAATGTCGAGAACGGGAAGTACGCATCCCGCAACATTGATCGCTCCGAGTACGATGCCCGGTGCCAGCGGCAAGGGCGTAACATGCACAGCCCGCACGATACGGTCGACCGCGGCCAACGAGATTGCGTAACGGCCCGCATCCAACCCAAAGACGACCCATTGGGCGGTTTTGCCCAAGGCTGGTGCTGACGTGGCTGTGTCAGACGGTGAGTCGTCAGGGGCCGCTTTCATGCTTCGAGGCGCGCATTCCTCGCAGCGCGTGCCGTACCTCTCCTCCATTCCTTGTTAGCGACAGGTTCAGCGGCATTATGTCGCGATTATGACCACGCTTACGGGGACTGGCAAACGAGCCCTCGGTAGTACCTCGATAACCCGGAACAGGAGGTAAGAAGATACCTGACATTCCTGATCAAGCGGCATGGTTTGTACCTAGTATTCGGCTAACCGACGCTTGATTCTCTTCAATGGTTGCCGACCGACAGAACTCCGCGCAACAGCTCGGTGCCGAGCCGGAAATCCAGGTTACCCAGGGCGTCCGAAAGCCGGTCGTAGCGCGCGGCGTCCAAAACTTCGATCAGCAATGGGGTCAGTGCGGTGAATTTATCGAGAGCGGCAAGATTTTGACTCTCGACCAATGTACAAAGTTCTTCGAGATCAGCATTGTCGATGTTCGGGTGATCACCCCTCGTCGTGCCTGTCTCCACAGTTCGCCCCGATTGCCTTTCCAACAAGGGTTGTGCTTCTTCGCGCAAAGTGATGAGAGCGGCTGCCAGTTTGCTCAGTATCCCATCCACGGGTCGAGCTTGCTGGAGCGCGTTCTCCGCCGCGCCGTCACTGTGCACAATTCGAAGGGGTATCTCGATCCAACGACTCATGGCATCGTTCGCGAGCTTCCGCGGACAGAAAGGTGTCCAGTAATTCCATCGTGGGCGCGCAGCCGTCCTCAAGATCATGGATGCGGTAGCATTGGTGTGTCCACCGTTGCGCACCCGAGGCTAAATCGATCATGAATCCGCCCACGCCGGATACCTGTTCGACGCGCTGGAGGAACGTTTCGCTTTCAATCATGCGGCGCTCGGCTTCCTTGTGGGCGGTGATGTCATGCGCCAGCATATAGAGACCCTGAACATCGCCGGCCTCGATGTCAGGAATCAAGTGAACGAGAAAGTGCTTGGCGTCTGCGCCAATGCGACCCGGAAGAGTGCGTTCGTAGGTGGCGGTCTCGCCGCGAAGTGCGGCCTCTACCAGGACACGACCGTGCTCAAAAAGCGCATCCCCCAAAAGACTGCGTGTCTGCACGCCCTGCGGCGATACGGCATCGAGAATGACTGGTTCGCAATAGGCTCGGTTCGCAATCCGCTTGATCAGATCCTTATCCCCCGAGCCCCGGGGGGAGATCGTCGCTCCGCAAGGCGGGGGCTTCTGGCGTGGGCATGATCGGCCTCAGGGATTTGTGCCGGGCAGCGCGGCGCGGCGACTTTCGATACGGGCAATGTCGACAAATCGGGCCTGGTGGTCACGGCTCCCGGGTGGCCGCCTGCGACTCCCCCCTCGCATGTACATTCAATTGAGAAGGAACTGATCGGGACGTATCAGCCTCCGCTGAACACACATCACAAATAACCTCTAGCAGGAGTTCCCCGCTGCGAGGCGCATCACACTAAAGCGGCGAAGTTTTGGTACCCACGCACTGCTAGGGCTCAAGGGACGCTGCTAATTTACCTTAATGCAACCTGGCTACGTGCGTACGCAGGCTGGATGCAGCCGGCACCTACCAAGATGTTCCGTGAATGTGCGACGACAATGGGCGAACGACCCGTTCCCGATCACGCGGCAGAGCGCGGTGTTTACCTGAGCTTTGCACCAAAGAGGAAGAAGCAACACGATGTTTATGGGAAACTTGAGAATTGGGACGAGATTGGGGCTGGCGTTTGCCGTCGTTCTGATCATGGTTCTCGGCATCATTGCACTTGCCGTGTCGCGCCTGGATTCGCAGGATACTTTGATTTCGACGTTTGCCAATGAGCGAGTGCCGCAGGTAGTTAACTCGCATAAATGGGCCATCACGCTCCTGGAATCCGCAGGGCACACGCGCAATATATTCGTTCTGGATCATGGCAAAATTCCTGATGAGCTGAGCGGCATGGAGGATCAGAGGAAACGGCGCATCGATCTGATGAATATGATTGAGAGAGTCGTTGATACGGCGCAGGGAGAGGAATTATTCAAGAATGTGGCGGATGCCCACGCAATTTACGCTCCCGATGAGGACGAGTTCGTCCGGCTGGTGCAGGCCAATCGCTTGGATGAAGCCAAGAAATTGTTGACTGACAAGGTCCATCCCGAGCAATTGACGTATCTTGGGAAAATCTACACGCTCAGCGACTACCAAGTCTCGCTGATCAGCAAGGAACGCGGTGAGGCGAAAGATAGGTACAGCAGCGGACGGACGGAGATCATCGGGATCGGAGTGCTGGCCACTCTCGTCAGCGCCGTGTTCGCCTTCTGGATCACGCGCAGTATCACCTTGCCATTGCAACGTGCGGTGCGGACCGCGCAGCAGATTGCGGGTGGCGATCTGGCGGCCCATATCGAAGTGCGCACTCGGGACGAGACCGGCCAGTTGTTGGCGGCTCTGAAGAATATGATGCAGAGCCTGGCAAAGATCGTCGGCGAGGTACAAAACTCGGGCATCCAGGTTAATTCCTCGGTGACGGCGATCGCCGCCACCGGCAAGGAACAACAGGCGACGGCCAGCGAGATTGCGGCGACGACCACCGAGATTGGCGCGACGTCCAGGGAAATTTCGGCCACGTCCAAAGAATTGGTCAAGACCATGAACGAAGTCGCGGCGGTCGCCGACCAATCAGCGACTCTGGCGAACAGCGGTCAGGCCGGCCTGTCACGCATGGAAGAAACCATGCGACAGGTCGTGGAGGCGGTGGGGTCGATCAACGCCAAGCTCGCCGTGCTGAACGAAAAGGCCAGCAACATCAATCAGGTGGTCACGACCATTACCAAGGTGGCCGACCAGACCAATCTGCTCTCGCTCAATGCCGCCATCGAAGCGGAAAAAGCCGGGGAATACGGCAGAGGCTTTGCCGTGGTGGCCTCGGAAATTCGCCGGCTCGCCGACCAGACGGCGGTGGCGACCTACGACATCGAACAGACGGTCAAGGAAATTCAGTCGGCGGTGTCGGCGGGAGTGATGGGCATGGACAAATTCTCCGAGGAAGTAAGCCGCGGTATGGGGGAGGTGCAGCATGTCGGCGGGGAGTTGTCGCAGATCATCCACCAAGTGCAGGCGCTGGCGCCCCGAGTCGAGTCGGTCAATGAAGGGATGCAGGCGCAGGCAACCGGCGCGGAACAGATCAGTCAGGCGCTGACGCAGCTGAGTGAGGCGGCGCAACAGACCGTCGAGTCGCTGCGCCATTCGACCGTCGCCGTGGACGGATTGATGGAAGTGTCCGTCGGCCTGCACGCCAGCGTCTCCCGCTTCAGGCTGTAGCCAAATCCGGAATGGCGGCGATGTTGCTCTTGAAGTTTCGAATAGGCGGTGAGAGTTACGCTCTCGATACGGCGCAGATAGTGGAAGTTCTGCCGCTGTTGGAGATCACGCGGATCCCACAGGCGCCGGTTGGTGTTGCGGGACTCATCAACTATCGCGGCAGACCGGTGCCTGTAGTCGACTTGAGCGAGTTGGCGCTTGGCCGGCCCGCGCAGCGGCACATCAGTACGCGCCTGGTCCTGGTGCGTCATGGAGAGCGCTTGTTGGGGCTGATCGCCGAACAGGCAACCGAGACGATGCGACGAAGGCGCGAAGACTTCGCTGACTCAGGCATAGCCAGCGACGGGGCGCCCTATCTGGGGCCGGTCACGCAGGACGGAGGCCGATTGGTTCAATGGATCGAGATACAGAGACTGCTGCCGGCAACCGTCAGTGTCGCCCTGTTCCGGCAGGCCGAGGAGAGCTCTTGGTCTACGCCAGAATCGCCGCGCTGCTGAAGGAGAGGATGGGTCTCGACGCCGAGTCGATCGGCGTGGCCTCCGTGGAACGCGCCGTGCGTGAAAGGCTCACCGCGCGGCGCCTCAAAGACGTGCAGGTCTACTGGACGCAGCTGAGCGCCTCCGAGGAGGAATTGCAGGAACTAATCGAAGCAATCGTGATTCCGGAGACTTGGTTTTTTCGCGATCCAGAGGCATTCGCGGCATTGGTGCGCGTCGCCCTGCAGGAGTGGCTCGCGAAACACGCGGAAGGGACCTTGCGCGTTTTGAGCCTTCCGTGCTCGACCGGGGAGGAGCCGTTCTCGATGGCGATGGCGCTGCTAGACGGCGGTCTGGCGCCATCCAGATTTCATATCGACGCCATCGATATCAGCACTCGCGCAATCGCGTGGGCTGAACAAGGTACCTATGGCAAGAACTCGTTTCGCGCCAAGGATCTCGGCTTTCGCGACCGCTACTTCGAGCCGGTGGACCGCGGCCATCGCTTGAGCGACGGCGTGCGCCGGCAGGTGCACTTTCGGCACGGCAATCTGTTGTCCGCCGGCTGGCTTCACGGTGCGCACGGTTACGACGTGATTTTCTGCCGCAACGTGCTGATCTATTTCGATCGGGCCACTCAGCGCCGCGCCATCGAGGTGCTCGGCCGGTTGCTGATTCCTTCCGGTCTATTGTTCGTGGGCCCGTCGGAGACGGGATTGCTGCTGGACCACGGCTTTGTTTCGACCGGGATCCCGCTTGCGTTCGCGTTTCGCCCGCCCGGCAACCCGGCGCCAGGGCTCCGGCCCAGGCAAAGACCGGCGGCTGCCGCGACGACGCCGACACTGTTCCTTGCGAAGCCGTCCAAGCCCGTGGCAGTTGCCAAGCCACAGCCCAGATCGGCACCGACAGGGAAGACCACAGTCGCAACCGAACATTGGATCGACCAGGCGCGCCGTCTCGCGAACCAGGGCGATCTGGTCGAGGCCCTGAAGTGCTGTGAACAGAATTTACGTGGCCAGCCGGCGTCGGCCGAGACCTTTCATCTCATGGGGCTGTTGCACGATGCAGTCGGGCGGGTGCGCGAGGCGGCCGAACACTACCGCAAGGCGCTGTATCTCGACCCGCAGCATCGCGACGCGCTGCTGCACTTGGCGGTGGCCCTGCAAAAGGAAGGCGATGAGCGCGGCGCACAACGATTGTTCGAGCGGATGAACCGACAGTCGGCTTCGGCCGAGAACAAGGACGGTGGCTAGCTTGAAAAACGTCTCGCAGACAGCGCTGGTTGATTGCTGGAATCGCATCGGGGTCCGCGGCAACCGATCGTGTGCGGAGCTGCTGCGTCACATACATTGCCGCAATTGTCAGGTGTTTTCTGCGGCCGCCCGCACCTTGCTCGACGTACCCGCGCCGGCGGGCTCAGGGCAGATGGCGACCGAGCATTTCGCTCGGACTGCGCAGGCCAATTCAGGATATGAGATTAGTGCAGACACGGAGTCGGTCATCGTCTTTCGCCTGCGTGCGGAATGGTACGCGATTCGCACGGCCGCGTGCCTGGAGATTGCCGACTTGCGTCCCATTCATTCACTGCCGCATCGGCGCGACGGGCCGGTGCTCGGGGTGGCAAACGTGCGCGGCGGGCTGCTGGTATGCATCTCGTTGGCGGTTATTCTCGGCGTGGCCGGCCGTCCCGAGGCAACCGCCACTCAAGCGCAACGCCGCGCCGCGGTACCGCGCCTATTGGTCGCGCGGGGCACGGCGGGTGCCGTCGTCTTTCCAGTCGACGAAGTGCAGGGCATGGAGCGCTTTCGCGCCCGGGATCTCAAGGAGGTTCCCGCGACGGTCGCGCGGGCGCAGGCCACCTACACTCGAGCGCTGATGGCGCTGGGCGACCGGACGGTCGGTTTGCTCGATGAACAACTGCTGTTCTACAAGGTGGAGCGGTCCCTCGCATGAGTACGCCCGATCTCAGCCAGTCCTCGATGCTCGATCTGTTTCGCATGGAAGTAGACAGCCATGCGCAGGCCTTGACGGTGGGACTGCTGGCGCTCGAGCGTGATCCCGTCGCGGCAGACCACCTCGAGCGCTGCATGCGCGCGGCGCATTCGCTCAAAGGCGCGGCGCAGATCGTCGGTCTCCGCGCGGGCGTGAGCATCACGCATGCGATGGAAGACTGCTTCGTGGCCGCACAGCGGGGACGCTGTGTTTTGCGGCGGGAGCATATCGACCAACTGTTGCACGGCGTGGATTTGCTGCGTCAAATGTCGCGCACGGCTGAGCCGGACATGGACCGCTGGGAGGCGCGAAAGCTCGGTGAAGTGGCGGCGTTTGTCGACGCATTGAACCGTGCAGTGTCGAATTCGGCCGCTGCCGAGGTCGGCCCCGCGCAGGCGGAGGCCGCGCGGCCACAAGATGAGGGTCCCGCCGCTGCGCTTCGCGGCGAGGAGACCGGCGAGAGAGAGATGGGCGGGGTGATTAGAGTCACCGCCGAGAATCTGAACCGGCTGTTGGGGCTGGCCGGCGAGTCGCTCGTAGAGTCGCGCGGATTCAAGTCCTTTGCGGACTCGCTGTTGCGGTTGAAGCGCTTTCAATTTGGCCTGCAGCATGCTCTGGATCGCCTGCGCGAGCAGTTGCCGCAGCGCCTGAGTAACCAGGCACAGGTGACCTTGGCCGAGGTGCAGCGGCGTGCGCTCGAATGTCGACAATTTCTGGCACAACGACTGGTCGAGATGGAAACCTTCGACCGGCGTGCCGCACATCTCTCACATCGGCTCCACGACGGCGCGCTGGCCTGCCACATGCGGCCCTTTGCCGATGGAGTCCAGGGGTTCCCGCGTATGGTGCGGGATCTCGCCCGCACGATGGGCAAACAGGTGCAATTCGACATCGGCGGCGAGGATACTCAGGTCGACCGTAACATTCTCGAAAAACTCGAAGCCCCCCTGGGGCATTTGTTGCGCAACGCCCTGGACCACGGTATCGAGTCGCCGGAAGAACGCCTCGCCGCCGGGAAGCCCGCAGAGGCGATGCTCAGAATAGAAGCGCGGCATAACGCCGGGCGGATGCAGGTGACCGTCGCCGATGACGGTCGAGGCATCGATCTTGAGCGCCTGCGGGCGGCTGTCATCGAGCGCAAGCTCTCGAATGCCGAGACGGTTGCCAGGTTGGACGATGCGGAGCTGCTCCAGTTCCTGTTCCTACCCGGGTTCTCACTGAAAGAGGCGGTCACCGACATCTCCGGCCGGGGAGTTGGGCTGGATGTCGTGCAGAGTGTGCTCAAACAAATTCGGGGTACGGTGCGCATTACCACACGTCGCGCCCAGGGAACGCGCTTTCAGATGGAACTGCCGCTGACCCTGTCGGTGGCGCGCGCGCTGCTCGTGGAAGTGGGTGCCGAAGCGTATGCCGTGCCACTCGCGTATATCCGGCACGCGCTCAAGCTCGCGCAGGGCGATATCGAGTTGCTCGAGGGCCGCGCGCACTTCGATCTGGACGGCCGGTCGGTTGGACTGGTCACGGCGCACCAGCTGCTCGGGGTCGCGCCGCCGCCGGCCGCGGCGGGCGACCTTCTGGCGGTGATCGTTCTGGGCGATGCGACCCATTGTTACGGTCTCATCGTCGATCGCCTTCTCGGCGAGCGCGAGCTGGTCGTACAATCGCTCGATCCGCGACTTGGCAAGATCAAGGATGTGGCGGCCGGCGCGCTGATGGAAGACGGCTCGCCGGCTCTCATTCTGGATGTCGAGGACATCATTCGTTCCATCGAAAAGCTGGCTGGCGCCGGCGGCTTGAGCGGCGTCGCGCCCGATGCATTGGGCGCCGCCGGCGTCAAGCGCAAGCGCGTGCTGGTGGTGGAGGACTCCTTCACCGTGCGCGAGCTGGAGCGCAAACTCCTGGTAAACAGCGGCTTTGAGGTCGAGGTCGCGGTCGACGGTATGGACGGCTGGAACGCCGCCCGCATCGGCCATTTCGATCTGGTCATCACCGATGTCGACATGCCGCGCATGGATGGCATCGAGTTGGTGACACTCATCAAGAAGGATCCGCACAAAAAATCGCTCCCCGTGATGATCGTGTCTTACAAAGATCGCCCGGAGGATCGCCGCCGCGGCCTGGACGCCGGCGCCGACTACTATTTGGCCAAGGGCAGCTTTCACGACGAAACTTTGCTGCGTGCCGTCGTGGACTTGATCGGCGCCGGACAGCCGTGAAGATCGGCATCGTCAACGATTTGCCCATCGCACTGGACGCTCTGCGGCGCGTGCTGGCGCTGCGGCCGGACCACGCGGTGATCTGGTCCGCGCGCGACGGCGCACAGGCCGTTGCCCTATGCGAGCGGGAGACGCCGGATCTGGTGCTCATGGATCTGATCATGCCGGGAACCGATGGTGTCGAGGCGACTCGGCAGATCATGGCCGCTACGCCCTGTGCGATCCTGGTCGTGACCGCAAGCGTCGGTGCCAATGCCGCGCGCGTCTTCGACGCCATGGGCCACGGGGCGATCGATGCCGTCGATACACCGGTACTGAGTCGCGGCGACTTGCAGGAGAGCGCCGCGGCGTTCCTGCACAAGATCGACACGGTCGCAAAGCTCGTGGCCACGCGCCGATTCATCCCGAGCGCCGACACTTTCAGCGACACCTGGATCATCAGTCGACGGGAACGGCTGGTCGCCATCGGCGCCTCGGCCGGTGGCCCGGCGGCATTGACCGCCGTATTGTCCGGTCTACCGAAGGGTTTCCCGGCGGCCGTGGTGATTATTCAGCACGTGGACGTGCGATTCGCTCAGGGTATGGCGGACTGGTTGAGCCGCAATTGTGCCCTGCCGGTACGCGTAGCGAAGGAGGGCGATCACCCGACCGCCGGTACGGTTTTGCTCGCCGGTACCAACGATCATCTACAGTTCATATCCTCGGAGCGCATCGGGTATACATCTGAACCGCGCGAACAGGCCTACCGGCCATCGGTTGATGTCTTCTTCGCCAGCGTCGGCGTACATTGGACGGGTGAGGCAGTGGGTGTTTTGTTGACGGGGATGGGACGCGACGGCGCCCAAGGTTTGAAAACTCTGCGCGACAAGGGCCACTACACCATCGCTCAGGACCAGGCCACGAGCACCGTGTATGGGATGCCCAAAGCCGCCGCGAGCCTGGGCGCCGCAGTCGATATTCTCCCGCTTGAACGCATCGCACCGCGCTTGGTAGATACCTTCAGACACAAAATCTAGAGTAAGGACTCAATCGCATGAGTACGAATCATCCCAAGACACTTCCGCCGACAGTCGGCCCGACTCAAGTCGCGGCCCGCTCCAACGATCCGACTGCACGATTGCGTCGGGCCGCCGACGCAGCGGGCGATCTGCGCTTCGTCGATGATTCCAATTGCGTCGTTTTGTTGGTGGACGACCAGCTGATGATCGGTGAAATGGTGCGGCGTGCCCTGGCGAGCGAACCCACTATCGTGTTTCATTTTTGCTCCGAACCCGGTGAGGCCATCAAGACCGCGGAGCGCATCGCACCGACCGTCATCCTACAGGACCTCGTCATGCCGGGCATCGAAGGACTCTCGATGGTGCGCGAGTATCGCGCCCTCGAGGCGACGCGCAATACGCCGATCATCGTATTGTCGACCCGCGAAGACCCCAAAACGAAGAAGGATGCATTTGCGGTGGGCGCGAACGATTACATCGTGAAGCTCCCCGACAGTATCGAACTTATTGCGCGTATTCGCTATCACTCACAGGCGTATCTCAGCCGGCGGCAGCGCGATGGAGCGTACAAAGCGCTGCATGAAAGTCAGCGCCAACTGATGGCGGCCAATATCGAACTGTTGAGGCTCTCGAACCTGGATGGGCTCACGGGGCTCAACAACCGCCGCCGCTTCGATGAGTACGCGTCGACCGAGTGGCGCCGTGCACTGCGCGAACGGGCGCCGTTCGGGCTACTGCTGATCGATGTCGATCAATTCAAGCCCTACAATGACGCCAACGGCCACCTGGCGGGAGATGAACTGCTCAGGCGAATCGGTGGAACGATCCACACCTCCTGCAGACGCCCGGAGGACCTGCCGGCACGCTATGGCGGAGACGAATTCGCCGTCGTCTTGCCTGGGGTGCAGGCCAACGCTCTCGAAAGCATCGGCGAACGTCTGCGCCAGGCGGTACAGGATCTTAAGGTAGAGCGCGGCAGCTCCTTTGGCGCCCCTTATGTGAGCCTGAGCGTGGGTGGCGCCGTGACCGTCCCGACCAAGGAAGACGGGTTGCTCGATCTGATCGCTATCGCCGACAAGAATTTGTACGAGGCCAAGACGAAGGGCCGCAATAGATGCATCGTTCATGAATAGGCGTGGGGATATTTAGGAACCGTGCTTAGGCGCGCTCATGACGCGAACTCTTTCCTGAAGGATCCCGGACCCAAAGTTTCGCATGCGTTCCAGGAAGGTCTCGGTGACTTCGAATCCCTTAGGCACCAGCAGGGTACCAACCGAGGTGCGCAAGTCATCCATGAACACCATGCCTGGCATGACCCGGCCCACGGATACTTCGCTAGTTACCTCAGTACCCACCGCGGGACCAATCATTGATTCAAGGCCGTCCACCAGAGTAGAGTCGTGACGCGCCGTGTGCGCGCAAATCGCGGCAATTGCCCCACTGACCGGGAGCCCCTGGGCAATATGCGCATCATATTCGAGCACCAATCGAAGAATGCCTGCGCCCAGCTTGATCAATGGATCCGGCACATTGCTCTTGGCGTCTTGGATCGCCGCCAGAATTTCCATGACGGGTTCATCGGAAGTGCCATCCGTGGTTGCCCGCCTGTCAAGCGAGCAACGCCGCTGGCTATCATCGGTATCGGGGAGCGAAATGTGTATCCCGGCGACCAAGTTATCTGGCGCCCAACGTCCGTAGAGATAGGCGGTTTTATCCGTGCTAGTTTACGGAAAGGGCCGACGGCGTTCCCCATGCTGTTGAAGACAAGGGCTGCGTTTTCCAAACATTAAGCCCAGATCGACGAGGTTAGGATTCGCGCCGCGCATGCGCGCTCTCGCAGACAAAAGTCTTTACGTTGAGCGTGCGCCGACGCTCTACTCACCGTCGCTCCTGACCGCACCCCCAGCCGACCCCACAATTTCGGCGCGAACTGCCCGATTGTGTGGGGGATACCCTGAAGGACGCGGCTACTTTCGCGTCATCCCCCCCTTGTGAAAGGCACGACGCAGGTCTCCAATGAACTGCGACCGGAGGCTCGAGATGCGCAAATGGAACTTGGTGCGGCCAGGGGACCGAGACAGACTGACGCAGGAAATGCAGGACTCGACATCGAAATAACCGAAAGCGTTCTGATGACGGACCTTGAGAGTTGTATCGAGAAATTAATCTCGATTCGTGCACTCGGCGTGCGGGTCGCGATCGATGACTTCGGCACCGGATACTCGTCTCTTCGCTACCGCCGGTCGTCGCTGAATTTCCGTCGATTCTCGGCCAGTCACTCCCTCGCATCCGCACCTATCCGCGAGAGACTGTTGTGGCCGAGAAGTTCGAGGCCATGGTGCAACTCGGAATGACAAACAGCCGAATGAAGGATTATTACGATCTTTGGTTCATGTCGCGCCACTTTGAATTCGAGGGGTCGACGCTCGCCGCGGCCGTGCGGGCAACTTTCGAGCGCCGTGGAACGGTGATTCCAGGGCGGCTTCCGATTGGATTGACTGTAGAGTATGCAGCCGACCTTAGTCACGTGCGACAGTGGGCGGCGTTCACCGAGTCTCCGTATTGAAGCTGCTCCTGATCTGGGAGTAGCGATTGATAAAATTTCCGAATTCGTATGCCGCCCGCGATTGCTGCGGCAAGCGGGCAGTCATTTAACCGGCAATGGAAACCTCAGAATCGGTGGCAACCAGTCAGGTGACGCCGGTTCGTTTGACGAAACGCCATGCTTTCACTTTGTTGTACGAGAGTTACGAATACCTGCTGCATGATCGGGATAGCATTTTTGCCCAACACCTCGACGAATCTATTGCGAGGCTCGGGGTCAAAGTACTGAAATCCCCGCCGCAAAGTCCAACGGCCAACTATGCACTTGGATGAGTGGGGAGCCGGCTCGGAAAAGCGCCCTCTCGTCACCGCAGAGGACGTGCGGGCAATACGCGCGGGTCAACAACTGTCTGCCGCACAGGTGCGCGCGAATCGTGATTCACCGGTTCTCAAATCAGCATTGGGGGAGAGAACGGGCCCCAAAATGAAACCTTGATACGTCCCAGCCGCGGTCGTATCCTTGGAGCGGGAACGCCCCGATCAAGGCCTCCCTGACCCGTTAGACCCGGCCCCGGGTGACGGAGAGGAAAGTGAGCTATGGATGCTCTGACGGATATCTCGATGGGGTTGTCCCGCAAGGTGCGTTTTCTGACAAGCATCTCGAGGTGAACGGATAGGAGGTTCTGTGGGCTCGTCCAGTTTCGCTTCGAAGTCTGCTACAGAGGCCCAGGCGGTCGTTTCGCGCTTTTTTGAGTCCCACGTTCTTTCCGTTGAGGCCGAGGGGAAGGTCGACTTCCATTTTACGCATCTCTCCCTGAACGAAACGACGTCGCTGAGCCGGCTCCGCTATGGGGTGCCGGTCGCGATTCACACAGAGCATTTCGATAGCGCCCTGATGGTGCAGATGCCTCTCGCAGGAAGCAACCTCCTGCAGGTCTCTGAGGAGAAGCTTCGTCTTACCCCCGAGAATTACTCGATTCTGGTTCCCGGCCGGGCGTTGCAGCAATTCAGGGAAGCGGATTGCGAAATGCTGATTCTGCGGATCCAGGCGAAAAGGATCCGTGACTACGTGACGTCCTATCTGGGTTTCACACCCCACACCCCGTTGACCTTCAGCCAGCCGCTCCAGGGCGCCCCCGGCCCCGGCAACCGGCTTCGCCGGCTGAGTTCGCTCATCCTGGAAGAAGTGGGGGAGCCGGTCTTCCGCCCAATTCTCCTGCACTATGAGCAGCTGTTCATCGCAACCCTGCTGTTCGAGCATCCCAACACTTACAGCGAATTTATGAGCGCGCCAATGGGGGGCGTCGTGCCGCGTTATGTAAGGCGCGCCGAGGAATACATCCGTGCGAACGCAGGTTCGGACATTACGACGGAGAGGCTGGCGCGAGAGGTCAATGCGACCGCTCGGACCCTGCAGCTTGCCTTTAATAAGTTCCGGGGCTGCACGCCGATGCAGATGGTCAAGGCCATACGCCTGGAATTTGCGAACAAGGATCTGCTCTCCTTTGATCCTGAGTCGGCCTCGGTAACTGACACCGCCTTGAAATGGGGTTTCACCCACCTTGGGGCCTTCGCGCAGGATTACCGCGCCCGTTTCGGGGAAACGCCGTCGACTACCTTGCGCCGCAAGGCCTGAGGTTTTTTCGTTTTTGCGACCCCCCTTTCGTTCCTGGGATAGCGGTCTCCTTCCAATTCATACGACAGTCGGAACCACCGATTTTTCCAGAGAGCCGCAATGGTCAATAGACCCTGGGAGGCAGGTGGATAAGCTTTTAGAAAGGAGATTGCTGTGACGGTGAGATACTTGAATCCTGCAGCTCTGGCGAAGCCGCGCGGGCCATACTCGCATTTGGCCATCGCCCCAGGGGGCCTGATCGCGATCGCCGGCCAAGTCGCGGTCGACCGGGATGGAAACCTTGTCGGCGGCGACGACTGCGGCCGGCAGGCGGAGCGGGTGTTTGAGAACTTGCAGGCGGCGCTCGCCGAGGTTGGCCTGTCGCCGTCGGACGTGCTCCAGACGACCACCTATCTGGTGCATGCCGAGGATATCACCGCCTTTTTCGCCGCCCGCGAGCGGATCTACGCCCACTTCTTTCCTGACGGTGCATACCCGCCCAACGCATTCTTGGTGGTGCAGCAGTTGGTACGACCCGAGTTGCGGGTCGAGATCCAAGCGCTCGCAGTCGCCCCCAACTAACTCGGCAGAGGGACTACTATGTTCATCGTGATTTTCGAGGTTCGTGCGAAGGCGGAGCAGGCGGACGTGTACAGCAGCCGCGTTGCCATGCTAAAGGCTGAACTCGTAAAGATCGACGGGTTTATAGACCAGTCCCTTTACAGCAGCCTGACTCGCGAGGGGTGGCTGTTGTCGGTGTCGAATTGGCGCGACGAGAAGGCGGTGGTCCGCTGGCGGACGCATGCCAAGCATCATCACATGCAGGAGAAGTGTCGGTCCGAGATCTTTGTCGACTATCACCTGCGGATTGGCCAGCTGACGCAGGACACCCGACTGCCGGTCGGTCACATCTTGCTCGAGCAGAGACTGGACGAAACGGAGGCCGGTGAGGGGAACACGGCGGTGCTCATCAACGCCAAGTGGCCGGGGGAACTCGCAGAGGACGCGAGCCCGGAAGCCATCGCCAAGTGGCTGGGCCTCGCGCGGGATGCCCCCGGCTTCGTCTCTTGGGATGTCTACGCCGCCGTCCTGACGCCCGGCGAATTCACTCTGGTGACCTCCTGGCGCGACTCACACGCCGCCGAGGCCTACGGAGCTTTGATGGTGCCCGATGGCGCACGGTTACGCCGCGTGCGTGTGATTCGTGACTACGGCATGTACGACCGGCGCGAGGCACCACAGTTCTTTCCGGATGTTCAGCCGCCAGCGACGACAGTGAGCTGAAATTCATGAATTCAATGATGCCGATGCGGTCGGCACTCAGTTTCGAATATGTTAGACGGCGAATTGACCGTCTGCGTCAAACCGATTCGGCGCTCGACAATGACACTGAAGGCTCGAAAGGAGAACGTGCCGCCTTGTGCCGAGAGGAATTCTCGCAATGATCAGATTTTATCAGTTCGGTAATTCCGTATGCTGCCAGAAGGTTCGGATCACAATGCTGGAAAAGCAGCTCACTTGGGAGCCGGTGGAAGTCAATGTGTTTCGAAATGAGCAATATTCTTCCGAGTATCTAAAGATAAATCCGAAGGGCGTCGTTCCGGCGCTCGTGCACGACGGGAAGGCCATCACGGAATCGACTCTGATCTGTGAGTATCTTGATGACGTCTATCCACATCCTTCGCTCATTCCGGCGGATCCCTTCCTCCGAGCGAGCATGCGACAGTGGAGCAAGCTCGTCGACGAAGGTCTGTTCGAAGGCATTACCGAGATCAGTTTTTCGGCGATGTTCCGGCAGAGATTGAAAAACTTATCGGCTGAGGAGCGTAACGTCCGCTTCCGCAACGTCGGTGACCCCCGGCGTCGTGACCGGTTCGTTTCGACATATGAACTGGGAACAGGTTCTCCGTACGTACTGCATGGCGTCGCAGCATATTACAAAACATTCAAACTTCTGGACAACGCGCTGGCCGAACGAAGCCCTTGGATTCTGGGAGAATCGGTCTCGCTCGCAGATATCAGCCTGATGCCGTACGTTGCGAGACTCGAGTTTCTAGGCCTGCTGGATGTCTTTACGGTGGACCGCCCAGCCGTCCGGGAATGGTGGAAAATCGCCCGGGAATGGCCGAGCTATATCGGCGGCGTGGTCGCATACGTGAAAGATCACGAGCGTGAAGAGATGATGACGCACGGACCAAAGATTCGCGGCGATATCGAAGACCTGATAAACAAGGTCAAGTCCATTGCACACGAGGCATCAGGGCACTAAATCACTACCAGCGCTTCAAGCAGGCAATCAACGACTGCAATTTTCGTTCTTGTGATACCTCCTTCGCCCCCTCGATAGCGGACTCTCCCGATCCATACGATAAATTGGAATCAGAATTGAAGAGCGCCTTGATCAGGCGCGCGATGAGGAGCCGATGTCAATGACTGCCCAGACGCCTACCTGGCCTGAAGACTTGCCGCTTCGCGCCATTCTCAAACGGGTGGCATGATGAAGCAAATACAAACGATCGATCGAGGTGGTCGCGCTCATACCATTGCTCTGAAAGCGGGCATGACGCTGATGGAAACCCTTCGCGATGCAGGGCTCCCTATCGCGGCTATTTGCGGTGGCTCGAAGTCTTGTGCCACCTGCCATGTCTACATAGAGAATGCGCCGGATCTCCCGGGCCCGCACGAAGACGAAATCGAGTTGCTGAAAGAATCAGAGTATTTCAGGGACGGAACGTCGCGGCTCAGCTGCCAGATCCGGACGGAGGATCTTCCGGAAACCGTCGCGGTCACGCTCGCGCCGAAAGAAATCTAAGCATGTCAATGTCATGCCGCGAAGAAGATCGATATTCGAGGAACTGGGACGATGTCAACCTGCGGTGGTAAGTAATATCCTTGGCGACGGCGTATTAGAATATATTTGGCACAGTTTTAAGGAGTAGTCATGTTGTTTTTGATTCTTCGCAAAGACAGACCTGGTAGGCTCGATGTCCGGCTTGAGAACTACGCAAAGCACCTCGCCTATCTTGGGCCCCACAAGTCAAAGCTGGTGGTGGGCGGTCCGACGCTCGGCGCGGGAACTGGAACCAACGATCAAGATATGACCGGAAGCTTTCTCATCATAGAGGCGGCCGACTGGGACGAAGTCAAAAACTTTGTCGCGAATGATCCGTTTGAACAAGCCGGTTTGTTCGCCACGACGATTATTGAGCGTTGGAAACACGGTAGGCACAACGACTCCCACTAACCCAATAAGAGGTCCGGGCCCGATGTCAGCCGGACAGAGTTGTCTGTCGCGCCGTGCGCCGGACCGGTCCATCCGGTGCGCTGATGGGCAAGGGCAAGTATCACGCCAGTGTTTATGGCCCGCCGGCGCGAAATCAGCAAGAAGAAGGTTCGATCATGCAGGATCGATCTGTCTCGCAGTCTATTATGGTGACGACCAAGGGGGAATGATGCGCAACCTCAACGAACACAACATAACTGCGGAGACGATTCGCCGGATCGAAAATACACCTGATTCGCGCCTGCAAGAGATTATGACATCGCTGATCGAGCATCTGCATGACTTCGCCCGGGAGGTGAAGTTGACCGAGGCGGAGTGGATTTACGGAATCCGGTTTCTCACGCGTACAGGGCATCTCTGCACAGATATACGTCAAGAGTTCATTCTTCTTTCGGACACGCTCGGTCTTTCTCAATTGGTTGTCGCGCAAAACCACAGCCGCCCCGTTGGTGTAACGGAGCAGACGGTCTTCGGTCCGTTCCATGTCGAAGGCGCACCTCACCGCGCCTCCCACGGCGTCGATATTGCCGTGGGCATCGAAGGCATTCCGCTTTTCGTCACTGCGCGGGTTTTGTCGGGCCGGGGGCCGGTCATCGGCGCCCTGGTCGATGTCTGGCAGGCCGACGCAGCGGGATTTTATGATGTGCAGGAGACGGACTGGGAGATGTCTCAGGCTCGCCTGAGGGCCGTTTTCGAAACGGATTCGGACGGACGATTCAGCTATAAGACCATTTTGCCAAAGAGCTATCCGATCCCAACCGACGGTACCGTCGGCGAAATGTTGACCGCGACCCGTCGCAGTCCGATGCGGCCGGCCCACATCCACTTCAGAATCGCCAAGCCGGGATACGATATGTTGATTACCCACGTGTTCGCCGAGGGCGATGAATATCTCGATTCCGATGCAGTCTTCGGGGTGCGGCAGTCCTGCATCGGAAACTATGTCCGCCACAATGCTGGCGTCGCGCCGGACGGTTCTACGGTGGATCACCCCTTCTACGTCTTGGACTACAGCTTCTCGCTCGAGCCTCACGACTGAGCATCGACAATGTATTTTGCAATCTATGCCCTGGACCGCCTCAATGCCCTGGAACTCCGGCCGGCGACCCGTGAAGCGCATCGCGCCTATCTTCACGCGAAACACGGCGGAATCCGTCTCATGCTCGCCGGCCCTCTCTTGGTGGCTGATGGCAAGACCATGATCGGTTCGTTGATCGTCATTGAAGCTCGCTGCCTTGACGACGCGACGGCTTTCGCGGCTGGCGATCCGTACCGGACTGCCAATCTATCCGCCTCCGTCGACATTCGGCCGTGGAATTGGACGACCGGTAATCCAGATTGTCTGTGAGAGCAACCGGAATGACACTGCAATTGTATACTTGGGCGACCCCCAATGGCCGCAAGGTCTCCATCATGATGGAAGAGCTCGCGCTGAACTATGACGTTCACCCAATAAATATTCTCAAGGACGAGCAATTTACGCCGGCCTATCAGAAGCTGAATATCAATGGAAAGATCCCGGTGCTCGTGGATCCCAACGGTCCCAGCGGGCGGCCTCTAACCCTGGCTGAGTCTGGCGCCATCCTGGTTTATCTGGGTGAGAAATACCAAAGTCCACTGTGGCCGACGGATGCTGGACAGCGAGCGATGGTCCTTCAGTGGCTGATGTTCCAGATGGGCGGCATCGGCCCGATGTTTGGACAACTGCACCATTTCCGCCGGTACGCGTCGGAAGAACTCTACGCATTGGAAAGATATGCGAAGGAGGTGCGGCGGCTTTACGGTGTATTGAACCGGCGCCTCACCGAGACTCAATTCATGGCCGGTGATACCTACACTATCGCGGACATCGCGACTTATCCGTGGATCGCTCGGTTCGAGCTGCATGGACTGACTTGGGACGAGGCGCCCCAAGTGAAGCGATGGTTCGATGCGGTCGGCGCTCGCGCAGCCGTCGTGCGCGGTATGGCTGTGCCGGCGGCCTAAGAGAGCGGAGGGAGGAAGCGATGCTGCGGGTTCTAGGACGCAAAACTTCAGCCAATGTGCAGAAGGTTGTCTGGTGCCTGGATGAGTTGAAGGTACCGTTCACTCGGGAAGATTATGGCGGGGAGTTTGGTGGCAATAGGACTCCGGACTTTCTCAAGCTCAACCCGAACGGTGTCGTGCCAACGCTGATCGATGGTGACGCGGTGATCTGGGAATCCAATACCATCTTGCGTTACATCGCCAATCGCTTCGGTCCGACGCTGCTCTATCCCCTGGATCCACTGCTCCGCGCGGATTGCGAGCGTTGGATGGACTGGCAGCTGGGCACCCTCAATCTCTGCATGACGCCTCTCTATGTCTCGCTCATCCGGACGCCTGAGGAACGGCGGGATCCAACCGCGTTGGAAGAGAACAGCAGACGGGCGTCGGCCTTGTTTTCGCTTCTCGACGCAGCCCTTCAGGGCAGACGTTTTATTACCGGCAACATCCTGACACTGGCCGACATCACCCTCGGCGTGTTCGGCTATCGCTGGCACAATCTCGATGTGAATCGCGCCGCGGTCACGCCCCACCTCAAAACGTGGATGAATAGGTTGGCCGATCGGCCAGGCTTTCGAAAACACGTAGCGATTGGCCTCTCGTGACACCCCCCGCGACGAAAGTCCGTTCAATGATCCCTCTTATCAGTCAGGAAAAGCTATGAACAAGGTTGACAGCACGACTCTAAAAATTCTTTTTACCGAGGCGCGTTCCCACAATGGCTGGAGGCCGGATCCCGTCAGCGATGCCGAACTCGAAAACGCCTATGAAATCGCCAAATTCGGGCCGACCTCGATGAATACGCAGCCCATGCGGATTGTCTTTCTTAGGACCGATGCCGCCAAGGAGCGGCTGCGACCGGCATTGGCGCCCGGAAACGTGGAAAAGACGATGACGGCGCCGGTTGTGGCCATCATCGCCTACGATACGGCGTTTTATACGCGTCTACGGACACTCTTTCCCCATAAACCGGATGCACGAGCCCTCTACGAAGGCAAGGAAGCGCTCATCGAGGGGACAGCGTTCCGCAATGGTACGCTTCAGGGCGCCTATTTCATGTTGGCGCTGCGGGCACAGGGCCTCGACGTCGGGCCCATGTCAGGTTTCGATCCGGTGAAGGTCAACCAGGAATTTTTTGCGGGAACCACCCTCAAAGCAAATTTCCTGTGTGGGATTGGCCACGGCAACCCCGAGAAGCTCTTCGGCAGGTCGCCTCGTCTCTCACTTGCCGAGATCAGCCAAGTCCTTTGAATCTGGAGAAATGGTCCGCTTCGCCACGTTTTCATCATGGTTTGCCGCAGCGGCCGGTGGTAGGCGACGGGTGGCCGGCGACAACGGGGCCCAATTGTAACGAGAGCCGAAACCCATGAAATTCGTTTATTCGAGCCTACCCTATCGCGTGATATTCGAAACCGGCGCCATCGATCGCGTGGCCGATGAGGCGGCGCAGATCGGTAAGCGAGCGCTGGTGCTTTCCACCCCCGAGCAACGCGATGCGGCGGAGGACATTGTTCGACGGCTTGGCGCGCTGGCGGTCGGCATTTTCAGTCAGGCCGCTATGCACGTTCCGGTAGCGACCGCGGCGGCAGCGGCCGCGCATGCGCGTGCGCTTTCGGCGGATTTCAGCGTCGCGATTGGCGGCGGGTCGACAACCGGCCTCGCGAAAGCGCTTTCTTTGCAAGCCGGGTTACCCTCTTTGGTCATTCCAACGACCTATGCCGGGTCCGAAGTCACGCCATTATGGGGAATGACTGAAAATGGTGTGAAGAAGACCGGACGCGATCTGATCGTTCTACCGCGGGCGGTTCTCTATGACCCTATGCTGACTTTGTCACTTCCCGCCGGACTTTCCATATCGAGTGGCATGAATGCTATCGCCCATTGCATGGAGGGCCTCTACGCGGTTGACGGCAATCCCATCGTTTCGCTGATGGCGGAGGAAGGTATCCGGACGCTCGCGGAAAACCTGCCGGAGATAGGTCGCTCTCCGAACAGCTTAGAGGCGCGAAGCGCCGCGCTGTACGGTTGCTGGCTCGGCGGCACCGTCCTTGGCGCCGCCAGCATCGCCCTTCACCACAAGCTCTGCCACAGTCTTGGTGGCGCGTTCGATATGCCGCATGCGGAAACGCACACGGCGGTTCTCCCTCACGCCATCGCCTTTAACGCCCCGGCGACACAGGATGCGATGGAACGGGCAGGTCGTGCGCTCAAAGTAACGCCCGCAAACGTCCCCAACGCGCTCTATGATCTCGCTGCGCGTCTCGGTGCGGAAATGGCTCTGAAAAACTTGGGTATGCCTGAGGGGGGCATCGATCGGGTGGTCGTGCTTGCCATGCAGAATTCCTATCCGAACCCCCGGCCGATCACCGCCAGCGGTATCCGGTCGCTTCTAGAACGCGCGTACGAAGGCTTGCCGCCCAAAGCGCAGCCGATCTGAGTGGAATGGTCGAAGATTATCGTTGCGCGACGACGCCCGTAACTGGCGTAATCGGTCTCAATTGCGGACCGTCTGGCGATAGCGGCCGGGCGTGTTTCCGGTGAAGCGTTTGAAGGTGTGGGTCAGATGCTCTTGATGGGAGAAACCGCAGCACAACGCGATCTGAGCGATGGCTTCGCTGGTGTGTTTCAAAAGGCGCTTGGCGCGCTCCACGCGACGTCTGAGCACGAATTGATGCGGCGAAAGGCCCGTAGTGACTTTGAATCGGCGCGTGAAATGCGAAACGCTGAGCCCGCTGGCCTCGCTCAGCGGCACAAGTCGGATGACTTCATTGAGATGGGTCTCGATATAGTCCTCCGCCCGTTTGAGCTGCCGAATTCCCGACGTTGCGAGTTGCGCTCGACAAGGCATCCACCGTCGCGATTCAGCTGCTCGGCAACAACGCTCACAATGGCGCCTTCAACAGTGCCGCACTCGCGCGGGCCACCGCCAGCAGCGGAAAGGTTGTCGGCTTGTCGAAAGCGACGCTGGCGGGAGACTTTGCCGCATTCACCAAGTTCGTCGGCGTGGATGCCGACGGCAATCCGAATGGCACGGTCAACGAGGATGCGCGCTGGCTCTTACGCGCTCCGGACAAGCTGCTTGGGCGCTTTGGGGATCTGATGAAGGCGCGGGCACAGCTGCCCTATCTACTCAATGCCGCCGGCATTACGGGCTTCATGGATGCACTGGTGAAGCAGCAATTCCTGGAGCTATACGACGCGCTCGAGCGGCACGGCAAGCTCACGGCGCGCGCGACTCTGGCGCAATTCTACGACCCGGAGGAGATGAAGACCGCCGACGGGAAGGTGGACTATGATCGAATGGTGGCAAGCGCCCAACAGGTCCGCGCCAAATATGCATCGGATCCACTGATCCGCGCGGACGTCGTCAAGTTACTGGGCGACGGAGTCATGGGAGGTAATCCTTATTCTACGCCGCCTACTTTGCCCAATGCCCTCTCCTTGCATCCGTACCGGCAACCCATTTTCGGCAAGGACGATCGCGGGAAGCTGACCGTCACCGGCTACGTTGATACGGAGTCCCCAGTCTGCCAGGATGTGCGCAGCCATCAGGCGAAGTACGTCTCCTCGTCGGCGGTAGCGGAATTTATCGCCAGCCACCACTTCCATCCGGACCAGTGCGCGATCTCATACGGCCAGCTGCAACACGATCGCGCCGTCATCATGGAATTCGTGAGACGCTTTCACCTCGCGGGATTCACGCTTCACGTCCATGTCATCGCCGACGGAACGCTCAACGCCGTGCTTGACGCATTGGAAGCCGCGCGAGCGGCCGATGACATATCGACTCAGCGCGACGGATTGGCGCATGTCCAGCTGGAACAAGTGATTCCAAAAAGAAGAGTCGCGGCTCGCGTCCCTGGTTTTGCCACCGCGGCGCTCCTCGCAAAACACACGGACGCGATTGTGACGCTTCCCAAACCGATTGCGATGGTCATGGCGCGCGAGCTCAACCTTGCTACATTTGAGACCCCGGTGAAGTTGCCACACACCGAAGTTTATCAATACTGGCACGAACGATATGATCGCGACCTTGGCCATGAATGGCTCAGAGCACTATTCTACGATCAATGCACTCGGATCGCTGGTGTGTGACTGGGGGCGCCCATTGTGGTTGCCGAATCAAAGCGATCATCTCTGCTTCTTA